>Ga0209480_10000140_pt1 | contig 65187 bp, 58 predicted proteins | sample JI61114C2DNA_FD_187501 | JGI IMG/M metagenome (GOLD analysis project Ga0209480, IMG submission 187501) | Wastewater effluent complex algal communities from Wisconsin, to seasonally profile nutrient transformation and Carbon sequestration -... | ecosystem: Engineered > WWTP > Effluent > Algae...
GGTATTTTGAAGAAAAACTCTTCGACAGATTAGTAATTGCTGGAATTACAGGGTTATGACAAAAAACGGATAATCAAAAAATCATTTAGTAAGTTTGACAAAAACACCACAAACATTATTATATAAAGTTAAAATTTTGCAAAAAAAATATAGTTAACAATACTACGCTGTTTACATTACTTTGGGTTAATTATTCAAAAAATCTATTTTTTTTCATGACTTCCGTAATTCTATTTCCATTTTCTCCTACAATCTTATCTTGAAAAGCTTTAATGTGATGTTTGTGGTGAATATCAGATCCTGTAAAATCATACATCTCTTTTTTTAATAGATGATTTGCTGTGTCGGCAACATCTTTACCATAATATCCTACAGTTGATAATAAATTCAATTGAAATAAACACCCTACCTTTTTCAATTTTTGATATTCTTTTTTGTTAGAATGAAAGTAAGAATAACGTTCAGGATGTGCTAGAATGATATGATATCCTGAAAGCTGCAATTGGTATAAAAAATCATATAATTGTATTGGTGCATTCAGATAGGATAATTCCACTAAAACGAAATTATTTTTTAAAGTAAGTAGCTCTTTATTTTTTGCTTTTGTTATTACGGATTCGTCTAATAAATATTCAGAAGCTGTTTGAATTTCAAAAGGTAAAGTCAATTTCGATTTTACTTTAGTAAGTGTATTTTTAATCGTTTTGGGCGTATTTTCCCAAATAGTACTCATAGTGTGTGGAGTAGTAATACATTTAGTAAAGCCCAATTGTTTCATTTCTCTCAAAAGAAATTCTGTATCCTGTAAAGTTTTAGCACCATCATCAATTCCAGGTAAAATATGGGAATGGATATCCACATAGTTTGTAGGAATTAATTCATATAATTTAGGGCTGGATTTAAAGAGCGATAACATACAATAAAATTTCGTACAAAATTAGGCTATTTGTATTAATATTTGGTTATCAATTCGGTTATTATGCATTCAATAAGTTTGCATCGTAACCAAAATAGTTTAATTTTGAAATGTTAATATCGAAAGTTTCTTAATACATGAATAAAACCGAATTTTCAGACGAAGAAAGTAATTTAAGCAATGGATTTTCTTCCTCACAAAATCTAGAAAATGTAGGGCAATGGGATATGGTTATAGAATCAAAACATAGTCTTTTTGATCTTAATCTGAAAGAATTGTGGAATTATCGTGATTTGTTGGTTCTATTTGTAAGAAGAGATTTTGTAACGGTATATAAGCAAACGATTTTAGGACCGCTTTGGTTTTTTATTCAACCTATTTTAACTACAATTACGTTTACCATTATTTTTGGAAATGTTGCTCAATTGTCTACCGATGGAGCTCCAAAGTTGGTTTTCTATATGGCGGGTATTACGCTTTGGAATTACTTTTCAACTTGTTTAACCAGTGTTTCGGGAGTATTTAATTCCAATGCATCCATTTTTGGAAAGGTATATTTTCCACGTCTGATTATGCCTTTAACTATTATGATTTCCAACTTAATGAAGTTTGGAGTTCAATTTTTATTGTTCCTTTTTTTTGTTGGATATTATTATTTTCAAGACGAAATTAAACCCAATATTTGGATTGTAGCAACACCAATTGTAATTATTTTAATGGCGTTAATTTCCATGGGAATAGGATTAATTTTATCTTCCATGACTACAAAATATAAAGATTTAAATCAACTAATTAGTTTTGGAGTGCAACTATTTATGTATGCCACACCAGTTATTTATCCAAGTTCATCTGTTCCTTCAGCTTATAAATGGATGATAGAATTAAATCCCTTAGTAAGCTTGTTTGATTATATGCGTTATGCTTATTTAGGGGTTGGTTCTTTTGTTCTTTCAAATTTTATTTATCCTTCGGTTTTTGCTGTAGCGATTTTGTTTGTTGGAATTTTGGTATTCAATAAAGTACAGAAAACGTTCATGGATACACTATAGTTGTGAAAGTGTATGGTGAAAAGATGAGAATTTAGAATGTAATTTAGGTCAAAACAAATGAGTAAAGTAGTAATAAAAGCAGAAAATATATCCAAACAATATCGTCTCGGACTTGTAGGAACAAGCACGGTTAAAGACGATATGAAGCGTTGGTGGCATAATTTGCGAGGCAAGGAAGATCCTTTTTTAAAAATTGGAGAAGCCAATGACAGAAGTCGCAAAGGCGAAAGCGATTACGTTTGGAGTTTGCGTGACATTAATTTCGAAATCAATCAAGGTGATTCGGTGGGTATTATTGGACGAAATGGTGCTGGAAAATCTACGCTATTAAAAATATTAAGCCAAGTTACGCAACCTACTACGGGTAAAATATATACAAAAGGAAGAATTGCTTCTTTATTAGAAGTAGGCACAGGATTTCATCCCGAAATGACGGGTCGTGAAAACATATATTTAAACGGTGCTATTTTAGGCATGCGCAAGCATGAAATCAAACATAAGTTTGATGAAATTGTTGCCTTTTCGGGAGTAGAACGGTATATTGACACTCCTGTTAAGCGTTATTCTTCAGGAATGTATGTACGTTTGGCATTTGCTGTTGCCGCACATTTAGAATCCGAAATTTTAATTGTAGATGAAGTATTGGCTGTTGGTGATGCAGAGTTTCAGAAAAAATGTTTGGGTAAAATGAATGAAGTCAGTAAGGGTGAAGGAAGAACCATTCTATTTGTGAGTCATAACTTAGATGCAGTAAAAAAACTTTGTAATAAAGGATTGTTGCTTCATCATGGTCAGTTAATTCATGATGGAAGCATTGATGCCACTTTAGATTCTTATCTGTTAAATTATTCTTCAGATGGTAAACAATCAACAATTAGTTATGAAGTAGATGAAAGCAAAGAAGCACAGGTTTTAAAAGTTGCGTTAAAAGATAAAGAAGGGAATGATGTTATAGATTTTTTTTCAAATCAAGAAATATTTGTATACATAACTTTAAGAAACTCACTATTAAACCAAGGAGTAAGATTGAATTTTTCTATTTTGGATAAATTTGAAAATGTAATTTTTATCAACAGAAAAGAATTAGATTTTATTGGAACTACTGAATGGGTAGTTCAAATACCAAGTGATACTATAATTGCAAATAATTATAAAATTGGATTAGCTTTAGATATATCGAATGTAAAGCTATTAGATTTTCCTTCCGAAAAAATAAATTTAAGCATTGTTAATATTGGGCAAGATGAATTCAAATATGGCGATACTGAAAATGGGATTTTTAAAATGCCAATCCAATGGAACAAATAAAAAATAAAATTCTTTTACTTTCATCCGGAGATAATGGTGGAGCCTACGAAGCAATATATCGATTAGGTAAACATTTTGTTTTAAAAGGGTACCAAGTAAAAATGTTAGTAAAAACTAAAACTAAATCTGATGATTTTATAATAGTTTATGCTGCTGTTACAAAACCATATAAGCGTAAAAGTATTTTTCAACGTATTCTATTAAAAATAAAGAATGAGTTAGTTAAAAAAAACGCTCCATCAAAAATTAAATATGATCCTAACTACGATTTTATTAGTACAGATGAAACTTCTATAAATGTTTCAGCTAATAGAATACTTGATTTGATTGGTTTCACACCCAATTTTATATATTCGGGAATGACAGACGGATTTATGAATTCAACAGATTTATTACATCTACAACAACTAACTAAAGCTCAAGTATACAATATTGCGGTAGATATGAATCATTTTACAGGCGGCTGTCATTATGCATGGGATTGTAAAGGTTACATAGAAGGCTGTTCTTCAAAATGCCCCGCAATACTTAGTGAAGAAGAAAAAAACATTCCTAAGATAAATTTTGAAACGAAATTAAATAATGCCAAGCAAGGCAATTTTAAAGTTATTGGAATGTCACAATGGACTGTAAATCAAGCAAGAGAGTCAATGATTTATAAGCAGCAAACTGAATTTCCTAATGTAAATAGTTTAATTGATACCACTGTATTAAATAATAAATGTAAAAATTTTGCCAAGCAAGTGTTTAATCTTGAAGCGGATAAGTTTTATATTCTAATGGGGTGTCATTATGTTAATGCAAAGCGTAAAGGATTTGAGTATTTGATAAAAGCATTGGAAATATTATTTAATGATTTAAGTGAGTATAAAAGAGATAAAATTAGAGTAATAATTGTTTCTAAGGAGATTACTTCAGGGTTTGAAAATATTTTATTTGAAAAACAATTCATTCAGTTTATTAATGATTACAGATTATTGTCACTTCTTTACCAAGCAACAGATGTTTTTGTAAATTCTTCCATAGAAGATGCCGGGCCAATGATGGTTTCAGAAGCCTTAGCTTGCGGTACTCCAGTGGTTGGTTTTGATATGGGTGTTGTAAATAATATGGTGATTACTGGCTATAATGGTTATAAAGCAAAATTAAAAGATAGTGAAGATTTAGCAAATGGAATAAAAGCAATTTTAGAATTATCACCTGAAGATTACAAAATATATTCTACAAATGCTGTAAAACAAGTTGAACACTATTCGTCACTTAATGCAGTGGACAAAATTTTGAATCTAATTTCTTAAAAGCTAAAATTTCCTGTAAATACAAAGTCATTTTTTTAAGGTAAGCGAAATTTAGTACATTTGAAAAGACTTTTTAGTGTAAAAACATAATGGTTGCCTATAAATCGGAAAACATAACATATGAATAAAGAAATCAAAAATAAAACGCTTTTAATTACTGGTGGAACAGGTTCATTCGGAACTGCTGTTCTAAACAGATTTTTGAATACGGAACACTATAATGAAATTCGCATTTTTTCTAGAGACGAAAAAAAGCAAGATGATATGCGTAATCATTATAATGATGATAAAATCAAATTTTATATTGGCGATGTTAGAGATTATACTTCGATAGAATCTGCAATGGATGGTGTTGATTATGTATTTCATGCAGCAGCTTTGAAACAAGTTCCTTCTTGCGAATTTTTTCCTATGCAAGCTGTTAAAACAAATGTTGACGGAACTCATAATGTTTTGAGAGCTGCAATAAAAGCGAATGTCCAAAAAGTAATTTGCTTATCCACAGATAAAGCAGCATACCCTATAAATGCTATGGGTCTATCAAAAGCCATGATGGAAAAAGTTGCTATTTCAGAATCAAGAAATTCATCAAAAACCACAATTTGTTTAACTCGATATGGAAACGTAATGGCATCCAGAGGATCAGTTATTCCACTGTTTTTAAGTCAAATCGAGAAAGGCGAACCGTTAACAATTACAGACCCAAATATGACTCGTTTTCTAATGTCGTTAAATGATGCCGTTGAGTTGGTTTTGTTTGCGTTTGAACGTGGTTGTCCAGGAGATATTTTTGTAAATAAAGCACCAGCATCAACTATTTCTGATTTAGCCGAGGCGATATTGCAAATTAAAAACGCAAATAATGAAATCAAGATAATAGGAACCAGACATGGGGAAAAATTGTATGAAACTCTTTGTACAAGAGAAGAAATGGCAAAAGCAGATGATATGGGTGGTTTTTATCGCATTCCTGCCGACAATAGAAATTTAAATTATAATCAATATTTCTCAGAAGGGAAAGCTATTTTACCCGAAACGGAAGATTATAATTCTCATAATACAAGCCGTTTAAGCATTGAAGGAGTTAAATCTTTATTGATGCAACTAGATGAATTTAAACAATAAATATTGTTTTGTAATTACCATACTAAGATGAAAAAATTAAAAGTTGCCACCATTTTAGGCACAAGACCTGAAATAATTCGATTAGCAGAATGCATCAAAAAGTGTGATGCTTATTTTGAGCATATTTTAATTCACACGGGGCAAAACTATGATTATGAATTAAATGAAATATTTTTTGAAGATTTGGGAATTCGGAAACCTAATTTTTTTTTAAATGTTGCGGGTAATCATTTAGGAGAAACCATTGGAAATGTAATTGCAAAATCATACGAAGTTTTGGCTAATGAAATGCCAGATGCTTTATTGGTTTTAGGTGATACAAATAGTGTTCTGAGCACAATTGCTGCTAAAAGATTAAAGATTCCTATCTTTCATATGGAAGCAGGAAATAGATGTTTTGATCAAAATGTACCAGAAGAAATAAATCGTAAAATTTCAGATCATATAAGCGATATCAATTTAACTTACACAGAAAACAGTAGACGTTATTTATTAAGTGAAGGTTTTAGAAAAGACCATGTTTTTGTAACAGGTTCTCCATTGTTTGAGGTTTTAAATAAGTATCAAGAAAAAATTTCGCACAGCAATATTGTAGAAAAATTATCTTTAAACAACAAGAGATATATTGTTGTAAGCGCACATAGAGAAGAAAATATTGATATCGATACTAATTTTAATAATTTAGTTACTGCTTTAAATAGTGTTGCCGAAAAATACAATGTGCCAGTAATTTTTTCAACGCATCCACGAACTAAAAAAAGAATTCAGCAAAACAATATACAATTTCATCATTTGATACAAAATGTAGCTCCGTTAGGCTTTTTTGATTATGTGAAATTGCAACAAAATGCTTTAATTGTACTGTCAGATAGTGGTACAATCAGCGAAGAATCGGCAATTATGAAATTTCCAGCAATTAGTATTAGAACCAGTACAGAAAGACCAGAAGCTATTGATGCTGGAACCATAATATTAGGAGGAATTAAAGAAGACGAAATCCTAAATGCAATAGAAATTACGTTAGGATTATATACAGATGATATTAAAATTCCATTTGAATATGAAGTAAAAAATTCTTCAGACAGAGTTATCAAAGCAATTATGAGTTATACAAAAATTGTAAATCAAGTAATTTGGAACAAATAATCAAAACGACTACTAAACAAATTTTTAATACATGAAAAAAATATTGATTATAGGAATTAAAGGAATGGCAGGTCATGTCATTTTTGATTATTTTAATTCTTTAGCGGATTATGATGTTTTTGGAATTGCCCGAAACATAAAATCCAATCAATACCTTTACAATTTAGACGTTACTAATTTAGATGCTTTAAATTCAGTAGTAGTTGAAAATAAATTTGATGTCATTATTAATTGCATCGGAATATTAAATAAAGATGCCGAAGATAATCCTGAAAAAGCAATATGGTTTAATAGCTATTTTCCACATTATTTAGAGCAAATAACTAAAAAAACAAACACAAAACTAATTCATATTAGTACCGATTGTGTGTTTTCAGGAAAAAAAGGAAATTATACAGAAGAAGAAAATAAAGATGGGGAAGGTTTTTATGCACAATCAAAAGCTTTGGGAGAAGTTGTAAATGAAAAAGACACAACCATCAGAACATCGATTATTGGTCCTGAACTAAACACAAACGGAATTGGATTATTCCATTGGTTCATGAGTCAACCAACAGAAGCATCTTTAAATGGTTATTCTAAAGCCTTTTGGACAGGATTAACAACATTGGAACTTGCAAAAGTTATTCACGCAATTTTAAATCAAAAAATCAGAGGCTTAATTCAAGTTGTACCAAAAGACAAAATAAATAAATTTGAACTTTTAAGATTGTTTAATTCAATTTATAGAAACAATAGTTTATCCATCTTAAAGGATGAAAAATATGCTGTTGATAAAAGTTTGATTTCCATTCGCAATGACTTTGATTACAAAGTTCCTACTTACGAACAGATGTTAGTCGAACAAAAAAAAAGGATTTCAGATTACAGCCATTTATATAATCATTATTCACTTTAATTTTTAAAAATGATATCTGTTGTAACCGCTTACTATAACCGAAAAAAACTATTTCAACGTACTTTAAATAGTATGATGCCTTATTACGGTAAGGTCGATTTTGAAGTTATTGTTGTTGACGACGGAAGCGACGAATTAGAACGATTAGAAGATTTGCAAACAGATTTTCCTTTTTTAAGAGTTATTCGTTTAGAAAAAGAGAACAAATGGTATAAAAACCCTTGTATTCCGTTTAATATTGGCTTCTCTGAAATTAAAGGAGATAAAGTAATTATTCAAAATCCAGAGTGTTACCATTTTGGTTCAATTTTAGAATATGTTGATGCCCATTTAAAGGAAAATGATTATTTAAGTTTTGGTTGTTTTTCATTAGATAAGTTAAATACAGATGATGATACCCTTTTTTTTGATAAAAACAACATCAATACACTTATCGAGAAAAATAATAGGTCATTTACAACTGATGGAGATTTAGGTTGGTACAATCATTCAACTATTCGCCCAGAAGCTTTTCATTTTTGTTCTGCACTTATGAGTGCTGATTTGTTTGATTTAGGTGGTTTTGATGAACGCTATGCTAAAGGCGTTGGTTTTGATGACGATGAATTGATTTGGCGAATAAAGAGAAAAAAAATGAATATAAGGTTTGTTGATAGCGAAATTGTTTTGCATCAAAACCATTACATTGTTCCTAGAAATATTATTGAAGCAAATAAAAAAAGATTTGAAAATTATAAAAGAAATCAAAGATTGTTTGAAGATATAACAAAATGCAATCATCCTTTTAGAGTAAATTATATTGAAAATTTATCTTATAATTCTAAAAGCGAAAATATAACCGAAAACAATTATTTTTTAGAATTTAATAAACTAACTAAAGATTTAATCAAAAATAAATTTAAAAGAAAAATAGGTTTAAATTTTTTAAAGATTTTATCTAAATTCTAAACTTCAAATGCACATTTCTGTAATTATACCAATGCACAATACAGCTGCTTATATAGAAAAAGCGGTGACCTCAGCTTTATTTCATAACGAGGTAAAAGAAGTAGTTGTAGTAAACGATGGAAGCACAGATGATTCATTAGCAATAGTACAAAAACTTCAAAAAAAAGAAGATAGAATTAAAATTTATCATCACAAAAACAACTGCAACAAAGGGCGTTCTGCTAGCCGAAATTTAGCTTTGCAAAAAGCAACCCAACCTTTTATTGCTTTTTTAGATGCGGATGATTTTTATTTAGAAAATCGTTTTGATACCGATAAAAGAATATTTACAGAAGACAGCACTGTCGATGGCGTTTATAATGCAATTGGCGTTCATTTTTACAGAGATTTTTCAGATGTTGAACAAACAGAATTAGCCTTAACTACAGTAAGAGAGCCCATTCCATCACACGAATTATTTGCCTATTTATTAAACGGTAAAAAAGGCTATTTTTCTATTGATGGTTTAACTATAAAAAAGGAAGTAATCACTAAAATCGGTTATTTTCAAGAACATTTAGTAGTTGCCGAAGATACTGATTGGTTGCTAAAAATGGCACTAACATCAAAATTAGTTGCCGGAAACATCAAGGAAGCCGTTGCCATGCGAGGCGTTCATGATACCAATATTTTCAATCAAACTGAACATTATAAAGCACACCGTCAAAAAATGTATGAATCTGTTATTCATTGGAGTTTTAAAAACCAAATTCAAATTTTCAAAATAGATTTGTTATTAAACTGGTTGTTTTATTACCGATACAAAGAAAAGTATAGCCTGATTGTAGAGTTCAACTATTGGTTTTATTTGTTAAAATCAAATCCGAAATTAATTACCTCAACTTTAGCCATTAAATACTGCCCAATTATTAGGAAAAGAAAGCAACTTTTCTCAATTTTGTTCATATAAAAACAAGAGATTTGCAATTACTGGTTTCCATAGTTATTCCTACCTTTAACAGCAGTGAGTATCTAAAATCCACTTTAGATAGTGTGCTTTCGCAAACTTATTCGAATTGGGAATGTATTATAGTAGATGATGGTTCTGTCGACTTAACAGAAACGATTGTAGCAAACTATCAGGAAAAAGACCATCGTTTTCAAGGGTTTAAACGACCAGAAGGTTTGCCCAAAGGACCTTCTTCTGCTCGAAATTATGGCGTTTCCAAAGCCAAAGGAGATTATTTGATTTTTTTAGATGCCGATGATTTATTGGCTACTATTTGTTTAGAAAATAGAGTAGCTCACTTCCAACAAAATCAAGAGTGTGATTTCTTGGTGTTTCAAATGGAGCGTTTTGTTGAAGAACCCGATTTTTATAAAAAAGAAATAGTTGTCGAACAAGATAAAAACCGCATTTTAGAATCGTTTATTCAGTTGCACGGTCAGTGGCCCATTACGGCTCCAATTTATAAAACTGAATTTTTCAGAACGATTGATTTTAATTCGAAATTAGTTGTTTTTGAGGATTTAGAAGTCGCCATAAAAGCAATTGTAGAAGCAACCGATTTTCAAGTTTTTAACACTATTGATTGTTATTATCGAAACGATGCCAATTATCAAACCAAATACAACTCGTTGGAAGTCAAAACCAAAATGGTAAAAGCGTTTCAAACACTATTACAAAGCGTTGTACAATTGATGCAACAAAATTCAGAAAAGCAGTTTAAAAATCAAGATATGAAAACCTATTTTGTACAATCTTATAAAAAAATATTCTGTTTTCAGATTCTAGAAAATGTAGAAGCTTTTAAAGGAGATAACAAGAAAATAGTACATTTGTTGGCGGCACATTCTTTTTTAGATACTACCACTTTTTTTAAGTTTATTTTGGTTGATCGTGTTTTGTTGTCTTTCGCCAGCATTAAAGGAAGTGGCGTTTCAAGAATCATTAAAAAACTATATAAGTAACATGGCAGATTTTAGCTTTCAAAATAAAACGGTGGTTATCCTTATCAAGGATGCAATTTTGGGTGGAGCTGAAAGACAAGCCTTAGGTTTTGTTAAATATTTAAAAGAGAATTTTAATTGTTCTGTTTCAATTATTGTCACTTATTCAAATGACCAATCAGTTGAATTTCAAAATTTTTTAAATGAAATTGGTTTAGATAAGGTGTATTATTTTGGCCCGCCTTCGTTGTCGATTAAAAAAGAATTCTCAATTAATAATTTAAAAAAAGCGATAAGAGCATTAAGATATTTAGTAAAAATCACATTAGGAATAAGAAAGTTAAATCCTGATATTTTAGTGCCTTTTATGAATGGTCCTTCTAAAATTACTTCTCTGATTTACAATTTTACAGGAGCTAAAACAACTTTTTGGCATCAGTTGGGTTTAGAAGTTTGTTTTTATGATTGGTTAGAGAAAATCGCAGTTAAAAAAGCACCTGCAATTATTGCAAATGCGGAAAATGGGCTTGAGGTATTTAAAGAATATTATGAAGTTCACAAAGATAAGTTACATGTTTTGCCTCAATTTTTAGCTATTGAAAAGATGGGTCTAGATAAAGAAAATTTAAAAAAACAATTGTCAATACCAAATAATTCTTTAGTTATTGGTATGATAGCACATTACAGAGAAGAAAAATATCAAGAGTTATTAATAGAAGCATTCTCTGAAATCAAAATAGACACTAAAATTCATTTAGTATTTTTAGGAAATAAAGATAACAACGAGAATACATTTAATAAATATCACCAACTAATTGAATTGACAAAAAAACTCAATATTGAAGATAAAGTAACTTTATTGTCAGGAATTAATGTGCATGATGTGCTAAATGTTTTAGATGTAGGGGTTTTAGTTTCTGAAATAGAAGGTACACCAAATGTGGTTATGGAATACATGTTATATGGATTGCCTGTTATTGCATCAAATCATAAAGGTTGTTGTGCTCTTTTGGGAGATTCTTCTTTTTTAATTTCCAATGATAAAAATATTTTGGTTCAGAAAATGGAACAATTAGCATCGGATGAAGATTTAAGAGAAAAAGAGGGAGAAAAAAATGCTGAAAAGATAAGTCAAAATTCTGCTGAAAATTATTTCAAAGAATTACAAATAATATTGAACAACTAAAAATGAAAATTCTTTTACTATCAATGCATTCTATTCATGCTCCCCGTTGGATTGAAAATCTAAAGGAATCGGGTTATGAATTGTATTGGTTTGATATTACAGGAAAAGGCAAAATTCAAACTTTAGAGGAAGTTACACAAATAACAAATTGGAAAAAAAGAAAACTACCTTACATAAAAGGAGAATATTGGTTATCCAAAAAGTTTCCTAAATTCTATCAATTGATAAGGCCGTATTTAGAAGTAACAGAGAATGAAGCCTTAGAAGCATGTATAAAAAATATTCAGCCTTATTTAGTGCAGAGTTTTGAAATGCAAACGTGTTCATATCCTGTTGTGAAAACCATGTTGCAATTTCCAAAAATCAAATGGTTATACAATTGTTGGGGAAACGATATCTTTTATTACCAAAACTTACCGAGTCATAAAATCAATTTGAACCAAGTTTTATCAAGAATCGACTACATGACTGCTGATTGCAAACGAGATGGTGTTTTGGCAAGTCAGAATGGTTTCAAAGGGAGATTTCTTGGTGCAATACCAACAGGTGGTGGATATGATTTGACGTATTTTGAAAATTATAAAAAGCCATTTGAAGAGCGAAAAATAATCATAGTAAAAGGCTATCATCATCTTTTTGGAAGAGCCTTGAATGTTATCAAAGCATTAGAAGCCATACAAGATGATTTGCAGCAATTTTCTGTAGTAGTTTTTGGCGCTCATAAGGTTGTTGAGGATTATATTAGCAATAAAAAACTATCTTTTCAGGTCTATGATAGGCATGGCTTACAACAAGAAGAAGTGTTGAAATTAATGGGGCAGTCTGCTATTTACATTGGGAATAACATCTCTGACGGCATGCCAAATACGTTGTTAGAAGCAATGATTATGGGTGCTTTTCCAATTCAATCAAATCCGGGCGGTGCAACAGCTGAAATTATAGAGGACGGAAATAATGGATTTTTAATTCATAATCCAGAGGATATTCAAGAAATTAAGAAATTAATTTTGAAAGCGATTCAAAATCAAGATTGGATTAAATCAGCCACTTTAGAAAATTATAGTATTGCAAAAGAGTATGTTGATTTGAAAGCCAACCAACAAAAAATAGTAGCTTTATACCAACAAATTGAAAACGATACATGCGAGTAGGCTTCAACCCTAATAAAGATAAAGTACTTCCCAAATCGGATTATACCCATCAGGTTATTGTACCTGTTTATATTCCTCATCAAGAATATTATTTTAAAGATAGTTTTCCGATTTTACAGTTTTGCTTAGAGTCTTTAATAATAACAAGTCACGCTAAAACCTATATTACCGTTGTTAATAATGGAAGTTGCGAAGAAGTTATCGTTTATCTAAACCAATTACAACAAGAAGGAAAAATTCAAGAAGTTATTCATACTACTGCCATAGGAAAACTAAACGCCATTTTAAAAGGTTTGACGGGTCATCAGTTTTCTTTAATTACGATTACCGATGCTGATGTTATGTTTTTAAACGATTGGCAAAAAGCTACTTATGAAGTGTTTGAGGCCTTTCCTCGAGCTGGAGTAGTTTCTCCAGTACCAAATCCTAAAATGTTACGTTATTACACGGCTAATGTAATTGGAACGACTTTGTTTTCAAAAAAAGTAAGATTTACTTTGGTTAAAGCAAAAGAGGATATGATTGCTTTTGCAAAAAGTATTGGTAATGAATCTTTGTATAAACCAGTACATTTAGAAAAGCAATTAACAATAACAAACGAAGGTACTTCAGTTTTAATTGGAGCTGGACATTTTATAGCCACTTACAAAGGCGTTAGTTTTAATAAGTTAAATCAACGTTTTTCTAAATTTAGCTTAGGTGGCGATAGTGAAGAGTTTTTGTTAGATAAGCCAGCAACTGATTTAGGATTATGGCGATTGTCAACGCAAAATAATTACGCCTATCATTTAGGAAATGTAAAAGAAGATTGGATGCAGGATAAATTGAATACACTATTGTCAGATGCTTCAATTGTTGAAAATGTAGTGGATAATAGCGTATATTCAGGAGTAATGAATGTTTTTTTAATGAAATTCTTTTCGAGATTAATTTTTAGAAAACCTTTTTGGCAGTTGTATTTGCGCTATAAAGGGTTAACTCCAAAAGAAGCAAATCAATATTAATTATGAGAACCATTGCCATCATACCCGCTCGAGGCGGATCCAAACGTTTACCCGGAAAAAACATAAAACTTTTGGGTGGAATTCCTTTGTTGGCGCATAGCATTTTATATGCAAAACAACATGATTTTATAAACGAGGTTTATGTATCTACAGATGATGTTGCTATTGCAGCGGTGGCTTTACAATATGGTGCTTTGGTAATCGATAGGCCTCAAACACTTTCAGGCGATTTAGAACCAACTGTTTCGGCTTTAAAACATGTTTTAGAATCAATTGATGGAGTAGTTGAAAATGTAATTCTTTTGCAAGCTACCAATCCACTTCGACCACCAAATTTATTACAAGAAGCCTTTGCTCTTTTTCAAGAAAAACAAGTGGACAGTTTGTTTACGGTTTCTCGTAGTCATCACAAATTAGGAAAAATTACAAACAATACATTTATTCCATTTAACTATAAAGTTGGACAACGTAGTCAAGATTTAGAACCCTTATATTACGAAAATGGGTTGTTGTATATTGCTAAAGCATCGGTTATACTAAATAATGAAATTATCACAAAAGAATCTTTTCCATTAGAAGTAAATCATCCTTTTGCTACTGTTGACATCGATACACAAGAAGATTTTGATTATGTAGAATACCTTTTAAAAACTAACACCAATCACAACTAACCAATCACTAATAAATGAATCCTTATATAGAAATTGCCGGAAGAAAAATTGGTCAAAATTTTCCACCATTAATTATCGCAGAAATAGGAATCAATCATGAAGGTTCTTTACAAGTTGCTAAAGAAATGGTAGATGCAGCACATAGAGCCGGCATTGAGGTTGTCAAACATCAAACTCATATTGTATCTGATGAAATGAGTGGTGCAGCAAAAAAAGTAATACCTGGAAATGCTGATGTCTCTATTTATGAAATTATGGAGCGTTGTGCCTTAAACGAAGAAGATGAATTTGAATTAAAGTGTTATGTAGAAAGTAAAGGGATGATTTTTATTTCAACACCTTTTTCTCGCGCAGCTGCCGAACGCTTAAAAAAGTTTGATATTCCAGCTTATAAAATTGGTTCAGGGGAATGTAATAATTATCCGTTATTAGAGCATATTGCTTCTTTTGGGAAACCAGTAATTTTAAGTACGGGTATGAATACTATAGAAAGTATTCAAAAAGCAGTAGCTATTTTTGATAAACACAATATTTCAGTTGCCTTATTACATACGACTAATTTATATCCAACTCCAATTCATTTGGTACGTTTTGGTGCCATGATGGAAATGCATCAAGCGTTTCCTGATAAAGTATTTGGTTTGTCAGATCATACTTTAAATAATAATGCATGTTTAGGTGCAGTAGCTTTAGGCGCATCAATTTTAGAACGACACTTTACAGATCATATGAACCGAACAGGCCCAGATATTGTATGTAGTATGGATGAGCAAGCTACAAAAGAATTAATCATCAATAGTGCCGAAATGGCGCAAATGCGAGGTGGAACCAAAAAACCGGCAGACGAAGAGCAAGTAACGATTGATTTTGCTTTTGCAACGGTTTGTTCTATTGCGCCTATTCAAAAAGGAGAAATGTTAACGAAAGAGAATATTTGGGTAAAACGACCAGGAACTGGTAAAATTTTAGCAGAACATTTTGATTCGTTATTAGGGAAAAAAGCAACAAGAACAATTGTAAATGATGAGCAGTTAGATTGGGATGATATAAATTAGTATAAAATGATGAGAAAATCTATAAAAAAAATTAAAAAGGCATTTCATAAAAAAATGAAGTACTTTTATCAAACAAAGAAATTGAATGGGCTCATTATTATCATGATAGTATTAGAGGGATTGAATTTATTGAAAAACTAAATCTAAATATTGGTAGATGGGCGGGGAATTATACTTTTTTTTACTTATTGAATAGAATACTAAATGATTATCAGCCTAAAAGTATAATTGAATTTGGATTAGGAGAATCAAGTAAGTTTATATCTAAATACATTGAAAATAAATTACATGATACACAACACACAATTGTAGAACAAAGTATAGAATGGAAAGAATCATTTTTTAAACGATTTAATCTTTCGAAGAATACTTCAATTGATATTTGTGAATTAAAGCAAATCGAAGTAAAAGGTTTTAAAGTTAATTCATATTCGGCTATCGAAAAATATTCTAATCAGAAATTTGATTTGTATATTGTTGATGGTCCCTTTGGTAGCATAAGATACTCTAGGTATGATATTGTAAATATTGTAAAGAAGCTTCAAGTAGGAGATGAGTTTATAATAATTATAGATGATTATGATAGAATTGGCGAAAAAGAAACAACAAAGGATCTAGTTTCTATGTTTAATGAAAAAAAAATACCAACCTATTTTTCAGTATATGAAGGAAAAAAAAGTGTTGCAATTTTAGCAACTGAAAAATACAGATATACAAATTCATTATAGTTTTAATAAGTTATTAATTTATTTGAAGTGCACAAAACAAAAAAAATCCTTTTTCTAACAGGAACTCGCGCCGATTTTGGTAAAATAAAATCCTTGATTCAAGTTTTGGAAGCACATCCAAAATTCGAACCTTTCATTTTTGTGACGGGTATGCACTTGCAAAAGGAATACGGCTATACAGTATTGGAAGTAGAACGCTGCGGATTTTCGAATATTAATACGTTTGAAAACCACACACACGAAACCACTATGGATTTGACTCTAGCCAAAACTATAGAAGGATTATCTGCTTATGTAAAACAGTGTGAACCCGATATGATTGTGATTCATGGTGATAGAGTAGAAGCATTAGCTGGAGCTATTGTAGGAAGTTTGAATAATATTTTAGTGTCACATATTGAAGGAGGTGAAGTTTCGGGAACCATTGATGAACTAATTCGTCATTCTACCAGTAAAATGAGTCATGTGCACTTTGTTTCTAACAAGCAAGCAAAAAAGCGATTGATACAAATGGGTGAATTAGAAGCAGCTATTTTTACGATTGGTTCTCCAGATGTAGATATTATGTTTTCAAATAACTTGCCCGATTTAGAAACAGCAAAGCAATATTATGAAATTCAATTTGATAAGTATGCTGTTGCCATGTTTCATCCAGTAACTACTGAAGCAAAACACATGCAAGAATATGCTGATAATTTTGTTGAAGCATTATTAATCGACAATCATAATTATGTAGTGGTTTTCCCAAATAATGATTTAGGTAGTCAAGCTATTTTAAAATCGTATGAAAAAATAAAAGAAAATCCTCGTTTTCGCATTTTTCCTTCGTTGCGTTTTGAATATTTTTTAACCTTATTGAAAAAAGCGCAGTTTATAATTGGAAATAGTAGTGCAGGAATTCGTGAAGCACCTTATTATGGCTTACCTATTATCAATATAGGAACACGTCAGCAAAACAGAGCGTTGCAGGCTGATATTATTAATGTTGATTATACAACCGAAAGTATCACAAATGCGCTAAATAGTATCGATTCACATGAAGTAAAACCTTCAGAAAATGATTTCGGGAAAGGAAATAGTGCCGAATTATTTTTGAAATCGCTTTTAAATGAAGATATTTGGCAACTCAATCATCAAAAACAATTTAGAGATAGTTAATGAAACCTTCAAAAAAAATACTTTTACTTTTTCCTGATGGTGTTGGAATTCGAAACTATTTGTATTCTGATGTATTTAAAGGAATGGAAAAAGAATTGGTTTTATTTCATGCTTTTGATACCAAAACTGAACAAGCAGTTAAAGATATTACAGCAATTCAAAATACGTTAAGTATTCCTAAATATACAGAATCTTTAATCGAAAAATTTTTAAGAGAATTAATTTGTTTGGCTCGTTTAAAGCACAATGCTAAAATAGTTAATAATCCTACGATTCTAACCAATTGGAAATCCAATCACAAAGGAATTTTCAAAACGTTATTTTATAAATTTATCGAAATAGTCTCGTATAGATTGACTAGTTATGAACGTATTTTAAAACTCGAGAAATGGTATCAAAAAGCCATTAGAAACACAAGTTTTTATAATAAAGTGCGAGAAATTTTAGTTGTTAATTCACCCGAAAAACTATTTTGCTCCCATCAAAGAGGTGTGCAATGTGCTCCCATTTTTGCGGCAGCACAAGATTTAGGAATCGAAACAATTACTGTCATTTATTCGTGGGACAATTTGCCTAAAGCAAGAATGGCGTTACAAGCAGACAAGTATTTGGTTTGGTCGGATTATATGCAGCAAGAATTAAAATTGTATTATCCTGAAATTAAAGAAAAACAAATTTTTGTAACAGGAACACCTCAATTTGAATGTTATCACCAGCCTGAAAACATTATTCCGAAAGAAGTTTTTTATGAAAACTATAATTTAGATATTCATAAAAAAGTTATTTGTTATTCAGGCGATGATGTGTTAACTTGTCCTGATGATCCACAATATTTAGCAGATTTAGCACATGAATTAGTGAAGCATGATTTAGACTCAGAGTATCAAATTTTATTACGACGTTGTCCAGTAGATATTTCAGGACGATTTGATGCCGTTGTTTCAAAATATCCCGATTTGATTAAACAGGCCTCGCCACTTTGGAATTTTGAACCAAACAGCAGCTGGACTACGATTTATCCATTGCCTGAAGATATTAAGTTGTTAGTTTCTACAGCTTATTATAGTGATCTAGTTGTGAATTTAGGCTCTACAATGGTATTTGATTTTAGTATGTTTAATAAGCCTTGTATTTATATCAATTATGATCAAGAGATTAAGATTAATCCAGATTGGTCAGTGCAAACTATATATGGTTTTCAGCATTTTAAGAGTATGCCAAGAAAAGAGACGGTTTATTGGTGGAATTCAAGGCAACATTTTTTTGATGTATTAAAAGATATTACGTTTAAAACAACAACGACTGAATGGTCTAAAATTGTTTTGTCGGATTCTAGAGATGTATCTTTCAAAATAAGAAAAGTAATTTAATATGCACATCTGTTTTTTAACCAACGAATATCCAAAAGAAGGCTTCCCTCATGGAGGTTTAGGTAGTTTTGTAAAAACGATAGCAGAAGCACTTGTAGGTAATAAAGTTAAAGTTACAATTATAGGTTTAAATTACATATACTCTAATGAAGATGAAAATGAAAATGGAGTGCAAATAATCCGTATTCCAAAAAGTAAAGTAAAAGGATTGGCTTGGTATTTTAACTCTAAAAATATTGCAAATGCTATACTAAAGCAACATAAAAAATACTCAATAGATATAGTTGAAGGTTCTGAGTTATCTTTGGCATTTCTACCTAAAATAGAAGATATAAAATACGTTATTCGCTTACATGGTGGGCATCATTTTTTTGCTGAAGCAGAAAACAGAGAAATTAATAAATGGAAAGGTTTTCAAGAAAAACGTTCGTTTAAAAAAGCAGATGCTTTTATAGCAGTTTCAGAATATGTAAAAACCTATACGGCAAACTATTTAAGTTATCATAATAAACCAATTGAAGTAATTTTTAATCCAATTAACAGTCAATTGTTTCAACCTCAAAAGACCGAGATAGAAAAAAACAATATCACTTTTGCTGGGACTATTTGTGAGAAGAAGGGGGTGCGTCAATTGGTTCAATCTTTTCCATTGGTGAAAGAAAAATTTCCAAATGCTATTTTGAATTTGTACGGTAGAGATTGGTTTTTTTCCGATGGTAGTTCATATACAAAAATGTTGCAAGACAAAGAGTTATTAAAACTAGGTGAATTGTCAAAAGATGTTATTTTTCATGGTGCTGTAGCTTATCAAGAAATCCCAAATGCGTACGCAAAAGCTGCCGTTTGCGTATTTCCATCGCATATGGAAACACTAGGTTTAGTTGCTCCCGAAGCAATGGCATGTGAAAAACCAGTTGTTTTTACTAGCTTGGGGCCAGGAAACGAAGTAATCATTAATGGGGAAGATGGATTAACAGTGAACCCATATGATCCAAAAGAAATAGCAGAGGCAATTATTCAAGTTTTTAAAAATAAAGATTCTGCTAAAATAATGGGTAAAAAAGCAAGAGCGTCTGTTTTACAAAAATTTAGTACTGGAATAATTGTTCAACAAAATATTGATTTTTATAATCAAATACTGATCTAAATGAATTTTTTAAGTTTAATAAAATCAGATTACAAAAAATATAAAAAATATGGAGGTAATTTTATTACCATTTTATTTTTCACACAAGGTTTTTGGGCTGTTTTTCAATACCGTATTGCGCATAGCGTATATAAATTACATTTTCCTATAGTAAAACAATTATTCCAAATAGTTTGTTTACTTTGGCAAAAAACTATTGAAATAGTTACAGGGATATCAATTCCTTCATCTGCACAAATTGGGCATTCTTTTTATATAGGCCATTTTGGAGGAATCATTTTAAATGCTAAAACCATAATAGGAGATAATTGCAACATTTCTCAAGGAGCTACAATAGGTGTTTCTGGTCAAGGTAAGAAAAGAGGAGTACCTGTTATTGGTAACAATGTCTACATTGGTGCAAATGCTGTTGTTGCTGGAAGTATAGTTGTCGAGGATAATGTTTTAATTGCTGCCTGTTCATTGGTAAATACAGATATCGCTTGCAACAGTGTTATGCTTGGTGTTCCAGCAGTTAAAGTATCAGAAAAAAGTTCGGAGGGCTATATTTAAAATGAGACTAGTTGTAATTTCATCAGCACCTATAGTTAAAAAAGAAGGAAAAAATCAGATTTATACACCTTACGAAAAAGAAATGCAATTATGGGCTAAATATGTTAATTCAATTCAGTTTTGTTGTCCAATTTGGAAAGAAGATAAAAAGTTATTAATTACTCAAATCTCTTTTGAAATTGCTCCAACTATTGAGTTGAAAGAATTTGATATTACGTCTTTTTCAAATATGTTGCGAGCTATTCCAAATACTTTTATTGATTTCATTCGAATATTTAAAGTGATGAGAAAAGCAGATCATATTCACTTACGTTGTCCGGGAAATATTGGATTAGTTGGAGCAGTTGTTCAAATTTTTTTTCCTAAAAAAATAAAAACAGCTAAATATGCTGGCAATTGGGATCCAAAAGCAAAACAGCCTTTTACGTATAAATTACAACGTTGGATTCTAAGCAATACATTTTTAACCCAAAATATGCAAGTCTTGGTTTATGGTGATTGGGAAAATCAGACAAAAAATATAAAACCTTTTTTTACGGCGACTTATAGTGAAAGTAAAATACAGAGTTCAAAAGATAAAATACAGAATTCAAAATTCACAGTACCATATCGATTTCTTTTTGTAGGAACTTTGTCTAAAGGAAAACAACCCTTATATGCTATTCAGCTTGTAGAAGAATTGTTAAAAAATGGAAAAAAAGTCACCCTTGATTTTTATGGTGAAGGTGTTTTAAGACCAGAAATTGAACACTACATATTTCAAAATAATTTAGGAGAATCAATTAAACTAAAAGGAAATCAATCTAAAGAAACGATCTTAGAAGCCTATCAAACAAGTCATTTTCTCATTTTACCCTCTAAAAGTGAGGGATGGCCAAAAGTAGTTGCCGAATCCATGTTTTGGGGGTGTGTGCCTATCGCTTCACCTATTTCATGTGTGCCATATATGATGGGAAATGGAAGTAGAGGCATTGTTTTACAAGAAAAATTATTCGAAGATGTAAATCAGATTGTAACAGTAATAAATAATCAAGAGTTGTACCAAAAAATGGCTTCGGAAGGACAATCGTGGTCCCAACAATTTACAATAGATAAGTTTGAAACCGAAATAAGTAAATTATTAAAAAGATAATTAATTTAGCTAATGTTTTTTAAATCCAATTTAAACTTGTATTTGCGCTTGTCTTTCTTTTTCTATATTTACATGATTATTAATTCATACGTGTGAAATTAGCTCAAGACATTAGAGTCATTCAATTAATTGATAGTTTAGAGCCAGGTGGCGCTGAACGAATGGCTGTTACTATTGCAAATACTTTTGGAAATGAACTTCCTTTTTCTGGATTAGTAGTTACGCGTTCAGAAGGTAGTTTAAAAGATAGCATAAACTCAAAAATAGATTATCTTTTTTTAAAAAAAGTAAGAGCGTTAGATTTTTTTGCACTATTTAGTCTAAGGAAATTTATAAAAAATAACAAGGTTTCAGTTGTTCATGCACATGGTAGTTCCTATTTTTTTGCGGTATTATTAAAATTAACAATCCCATCAATAAAAATATTTTGGCATGATCATTTTGGAAATAGAGTAGAAAAAAGTAAGGCAAATTTACCTATAAAAATAGCATCTTATTTTTTTAGTGGTGTTTTTACAGTTAATCAAGAACTTCAAAATTGGGCTTTAAAGCATTTAAAAACAAATAACATTCATTTTATTCCAAATTATATTGAAGAAAAAGCAACAGAAAAAGCAGTTACTTTTTTAAAAGGAGAAAAAGGAAAAAGAATCGTTTTGTTGGCTAATTTAAGAACCCCTAAAAATCATCTTTTAGCACTTGCTGCTTTTTCACAAAGCAAAATAGCTTCTTTAGGATGGACATTACATTTTATTGGAAAAGATAAATCAGATGAATATTCAAATAATTTGAAGGAAAAAATTATAGCTGAAAATTTAACAGAAGCTGTTTTTATTTATGGTTCTTGTACAGATGTTCAACATATTTTAAATCAATCAAACGTAGGACTTTTAACTTCTACTTATGAAGGTTTTCCAGTTACTTTATTAGAATATGGAAGGGCAAATATTTTTGTGATTTGTTCAAATGTAGGTTATTGTAGTCAAATTATTAGAAACAATGAAACAGGAATCTGTTTTGAGTCGGAAGATGAAAATGCATTAGTACATGTTTTAAAACAAATTACAAATAAACCGTTTGAAAATGAACGATTGGCTTTTAATTTGAATATTTTTGTGACTCAAAATTATTCAGCAAAACAAGTGATTGATAAAATGTTGGTTGCTTATCAAAAAACATTATGAAAACAAACGAATCAAATCAATATATTAAGTTTGTACTCATCCATTTAATAATTGGACTGCTGATTTATTTTGTGCCTTTAGTGTCAAAATTATATGCCATTTCAATAATTTTAGTAGGATATCGTTATGTTATATTACGTAGAAATGCAAATAACGAAGCACTTTTTGTAGCTGCATATTTGGTGGGAGCTGAAGTTTTTTTACGGATGACAGAAGGCAATTTTTTCGAGCAATATGCAAAATATGGCGTAATGGGGGTTTTGTTTATAGGAATGTCTTACAGAGGATTTTCAAAAAATGCTTTTCCATATTGGATTTTTGGGTTGTTATTATTGCCAGGAATTTTCTTGTCATTTTTTACTCTAAATTTTGAAACAGATATTAGAAAAGCCATTACGTTTAATATTATTGGACCTGTTACACTAATGGTTAGTGCAATTTATTGTTTCCAAAGAAAAATTTTTTTCGAGCAAATAAAAACAATAATAAATATGTTGGCCTATCCATTAATGGCTACATTGGTTTATATGTATTTGTACACTCCAAGCATTAAGAATGTCGTAACTAATACAGAGTCGAATTTTGAAACATCTGGTGGGTTTGGTCCTAATCAAGTATCAACAATATTAGGTTTAGGTATTTTCCTGTTTTTTGTTAAAATTGTTTTGAATTCTAAAACTGTATTGATTAGGAATATTAACATCTTGTTCTTTGTAATTATTACATTTAGAGGGATTGTTACCTTCTCAAGAGGAGGTGTTATTACTGGGTTTGTTATGATCATTATTGTAGTGTTTTTACTTTTATACCATGCTAAATCTCAAGTTAAATCAAAAGTAGTAATGTTGGTTGTCTTTGGAGCGTTTGCTTTAGCTGGTATTTGGTTATATAGTTCTATTCAAACAAGTGGATTGATTGATAAACGATATGCAAATCAAGATGCAAGAGGAAGAGAAAAGCTAAGTAAACTTACTGGTAGAGAGCGATTAATTGAATCAGAATTTAAGATGTTTTTAGACAATCCAATTTTTGGAATTGGTGTTGGTAAAAACAAAGAATATCGTTTAGAAACCACAGGGATTGATGCTGCATCACATAATGAAATTACACGAATGTTAGCAGAACATGGAATGTTTGGTCTTTTTGGTTTGATAATATTATTAGTAACTCCTACGGCTTTATACCTTAATAATCAACAGAATATTTTTGTTTTTTCATTTGTTGTTTTTTGGATTTTAACCATTAATCATGCCGCTATGCGATTGGCTGCTCCAGCATTTATTTATGCTTTATCACTTTTAAAAGTTAGTTTTATTGATGAAAAATCAAATACTATATCTAGGCAATCAGCTGTCTAAACATGGTTTTAATAAAACTACAATAGAAACCTTAGGTTTGCAATTAGAGCAAGAGGATTTCTTAGTTTTTTATGCTTCTGATAAAATATCATTTCCATTTCGAATGATAGATATGATGAAAGCCGTTTTTCAATATAGAAACCAAGTTGATTATATTCTAATCGATACATATAGTACGAAGGCTTTTTGGTATGCTTTTGTTTGTAGTCAGCTAGCACGAATTTTCAAAATTAGATATATCCCAATATTACACGGTGGTGATTTACCTAATCGATTGAAAAACAATCCAAAATTATCTAAAATGATGTTTACAAATGCATATCAAAACGTTGCCCCTTCTGGATATTTAAAACAAGCTTTTGAAAGTGTAGGTTTTAACAATGTAATTCATATATTCAATTCTATTGAGATTGACAAATACGAGTTCAAACAAAGAGAAGTAGTAACTCCGAAACTTCTTTGGGTACGCGCTTTTGCGTCTATTTATAATCCTATAATGGCAGTTAAAGTGTTGTCTAAATTGCAAAAAACATATCCAGATGCAACACTAACAATGGTTGGCCCCGATAAAGACGGTAGTTTGGAAAAAACAAAAGCCTTTGCCAATTCTCTAAACAGTCATGTTAATTTTACAAGAAAATTAACCAAAGAAGATTGGAAGAAGTTAGCATCAGAACACGACATTTTTATCAATACTACACACTTTGATAATACACCAGTAAGTGTAATGGAAGCGATGGCGCTTGGTTTACCTGTGGTAAGTACAAATGTGGGCGGAATTCCATTTTTACTTTTACACAATGAAAATGCTTTATTAGTAGAAGATAATGATGCAAAATCGATGGTAGAATTTATTCAAAAACTAATTCAAAATCCTAATGAATCTAAGCTTTTAGCTAATAACGCAAGGAGCTTTATAGAACAAATGGATTGGGAAGTGGTTAAAAAAAGTTGGCTGAGATTGTTAAAGTAGAAAAAATATTTTTTAAAAAGTATTAGCATTTATTTGTTACTTTGCTTTGAATAATACCTAAATTATGCGTAATACAAAAAAAATCCATTTTGAAATTTCTGAGCGTAAAATTCTTTTGCGTACCATGGACGTGCTTTTTGTAGTACTTATTTTAGCGCTAATTGGGCATTTTTTTCAATTTGATTATTTTAAAATTTCTAGATCTAATTTTTACTGGACTATTGTTTTAGCTTTATACATTAATTTTTTTGGAACCATATTTGAAATGTATAATTTACAAACGGCAAGTAACCGATTTCAAATTTCAAAAAGTATAATTCTTACTACAGCTTTAACTACATTATCATATTTGTTAACACCTTTTTACACGCCAATTTTACCTTCTAACCGTTTGCAAATTATCTTGTTTTTCTTTGCTATTTTCTTTGCATTGTTAGTTTGGCGAAACATTTATATCATATTTCTAGCATCTAATAGATTTGTGAAAAAGGTTCTATTCATTGGAAGTAGTAAAGAAATCGATCAGTTAGTAGCCGAATTGTTTACCGTAAATCCACATTATAAAGTAGTCGGTTTTGTAGCCACTGACGAAAATCCAAAAAAAACTAACATTGATCTAGTGAATGAAACTAATTTAGAAGATTTTATTAATGACAATTATGTTTCTGAAATTGTCGTTTCACAAATAAAAAATAAAAGAAATTCTGTTGAATTATATTCTGAATTATTAAGTTATTTGGAACGCGGAGTTGTCATTAGACAGTATAAAGAAGTCTATGAAAATAGTACATATCGATTGCCAATTAATTTTCAAAGCAAGGAATTATATAAGTTTTTTCCTTTTAGTCGAAGTAATCAAAATAAATTATACGTTTATTTTAGCCGAATTTTTGATATAGTTTTTTCATTAATTGGATTAGCAGGTTTCTTTTTAATTATCCCAATTTTGTGGTTGGGAAATCTTTTTGCAAATAAAGGAAATTTCTTCTACACACAAGAACGAGTAGGTAAAAACGGCATTCCTTTTACGATTTATAAGTTAAGAACAATGGTTCAAAATGCCGAAAAAAAAGGAGCTGTTTTTGCTCTGGCAAATGATAATAGAATTACACCTTTTGGAAAACTTCTTAGAAAAACACGTTTAGATGAATTGCCTCAATTTATTAATGTGCTAAAAGGAGAAATGGCAATCATTGGCCCACGTCCAGAACGCCCAGTTTTTGTTACTGAAATTTCAGCTATAATTCCCTTGTATCAAACTAGACACGTAATTAAGCCAGGGCTCACTGGTTGGGCTCAAGTGAATTATTCTTATGGTTCTAATCTAGAAGATAGTTTGATGAAATTGCGCTACGATTTGTATTATATTAAACACAGAAGTTTGTTTTTAGATATTAACATCGTTGTAAAAACAATGAGTACGGTTTTATTTTTTAGAGGGCAATAATTATTAGTGTTTTGTCAAACTGAACTTGTTTCAGTTTGTTTTTTTACATCGGTAGAAATGAATTACTTCAGTTTTTTACTCTGCATAACAATTTTTCCAATCCAATAAAAATGAAGTGCTATAAATGGCCACACTATTTCTAAATGTATTTTGTTCAGCATATAAACAAAATAAGCCAATAGAAAACCTAAGTGAATTTGTCCAAAAAGAATAACTTTTACCCGATTACCTTTCCAATAATACCAAGCAAAAACCAATAATAAAGGGTTGGATAACAAAATGTTATAATTCCATAATATTTCTTCATGTAGTGAATATAGCCCAACTAAAGAGAAGAAAACACCTAATAATCCAGCTAAGATGAAATAGCTAATTTTTAGCCACTTTTTTCCTAAGATAACTAAAAGTAAAAGGACTCCAATTAAAGAATAAATTGAATTTAACCAATTGAATGGAATGTCTGTTTTTCTGGTTTCTAAGATAGTTTTGTTCGATTGTTCAATCGTAGTTCCATTTATTTTTGTATCCGAAATTGCTTTTTTAAATTCATAAGGTAAAAATAGGCGAGTGGCAGGTTCATCTACTTTTGCACCAAAAATCAATTGAATACCTAATTTCATGTAAAAATCACTCATGTAAGGATACAAAATTTCTCTATACGATTGATTTGAAGTTTGTGATTTTATATATTCACTTCCTAATGTGATATTGATTTTATCCACAATCATTGTGGTGCAATTTCTGTCAATAAATTTATAAGTGTAAAATCGATCATCACTATAAACCGAGGCATTTAATTGCTGAAACAATTGGTTAATTTGTGCCGAAGAAAGTGCTAAATCTTGTTCAATAATTTCTCTATTTTCTGCTTGATAGTTGTAGTAAAAATCAATGTAACTTCCATTGGTGACAAAATATTGCAAATCACCTTTTACAAATCTTCCAATAAAATTTGGAGTATCAAAATCAAATGCACCATAATTATAAACAACATCAATTTGTTGTGAAACATCTTGAATTCGAATTCCAGTGTGACCATACATAGCATACGATTCTGGTCCTGTTCCACAAGTTAAAATGCTAACTTTTGCTTGGTTTGAAAGAAAAATATTTTGAGAAAATCCATGAAAAGAAATTAAAATAAGTAACGTGAAAAGTAATTTTTTTATCATTCTATTTAAAGTCTTTCTTCTAGTTTCTTCGTCCTTTTTTATGAAATTATCTAAACAATTCCCAATCGATTTTTAATGAAAAAATATTGGAATATAAAGCAGCACTTTGGTCACCCAAGTCGGTTAGTGCATAATCTACTTGAATACCTTTGTATTTGAATCCGATACCAATATTAGGTTGAAAACTCAGTTTTTTTGAATCGTCAATTTGCGTTATTTGTTGAAAATTTCCAACACCACCACGTAAATAAACCAAACCGATATACCCAAATTCAAAACCAACAGCTGGGTCAATACTTACTGCATTTGTTGAAATAATATCGTTTGTTCGGGCAAATTGCATATTTAAATTTGTTGCTGCTAACAAGCTATAATCGTGGCGAATAATCCACTTTTTAGACATTCCTAATTGTGCTTTTGGCAAAGTAATTTCGCTGGTTTCAGGCAATTCTTGATTTTCTCCAGGAATAGCATCTGCAATTTCTTGGTATTTTTCTTCGTCGATGGTCCAAGTGTTGTATGTAGTAGTAATATCTCTAATCATTAAACCAAATTTCCAATCTTCATCATCACTGATGTATTGGATTCCTAAATCTAATCCAAATCCCCAAGAATTAGCAAAATCACCAATTACTCTTCGTATTACTTTTGCATTTACGCCATAATTTAAGCCTTCAATAGGTAAGCTTCTTGCATAAGATGCAGTAAGAGCATAGTCTGCTGTTGAAAATAACGAAATTCTATTATAATCAATGTTTCCTTCGCTATCAATTAATTGTGTGGTGTTTAAAATATCATCAACTCCAAAACGAATTAACGAAATTCCAAGGGCACTTCGGTCATCAATTGGCATCGCAAAAGCAGCATAATCATATTGGGCAATATTGGCAAAATAACTCGCATGCATTAACGAAAATTGTTTGTCTTCTAATTTTAGTAAACCTGCAGGATTCCAATAGCCAGAATTGACATCATTTGTATGAGAAACCACCGCATTAGATATTCCTAAAGCAGCAGCATCTACTCCAATACTCATAAACTCATTCGAGTATTTTCGAACGGTTTGCGCATAGTTTAGAGTAGTTAAACAAACAAATAGAAATAAAATGGTCTTTTTCAACGCCAATTTTTTTACAAAGATGAAATAAATTTCTTAAATACTAAACTCTAAATGTATTAACTTATTGTATTACATTTGCCGTAAATTATTTGAGTCGCTACTTTTGACTATTTTAAACGTATTTGTATGCAAATTAAGAAACACATTCCAAACATTATTACTTTATTAAACCTAGCAAGTGGTTTATTAGCTGTTATTGCGGTTTTTAAAGGCTATTATGACGAAGCTTTTATTTTTGTTTGCATAGGTGTTTTTTTTGATTTTTGGGACGGATTTTTAGCCAGAAAATTTAAAGTTTCAGGTGAATTAGGTTTGCAATTGGATTCGCTTGCAGATGTGGTTACCAGTGGAGTTGTACCTGGATTGATGATGTTTAAGTTGTTTCAAGATATTCAAGAAGACGATACTTCAAAATACTTTTTGACGGAAGAATTTTATTATATGGGATTTGTACCTTACTTAGGTTTTATTATTACGTTGGCTTCGGCTTATCGTTTAGCAAAATTTAATATTGATACGCGTCAGACTGATTCTTTTATTGGTTTGCCCGTTCCTGCCAATACTTTGTTTATTATGAGCATTCCAATGATTCAATATGCAGGAACGCATGAATGGTTGGTTGATGCTTTGTACAACCCGTTTGTTTTACTTGGAATCGCTATATTAAGTGCTTATATGTTGAATGCCGAAATTCCTTTATTTTCATTAAAAATGAAAGATTTTAGTTGGGAGAAAAATAAATTACAAGTCATATTTTTAACTTTATCGGTTGTTTTGTTATTGTTTTTAGGATTTACAGCCTTACCTGTAATAATTTTACTTTATGTTACGTTATCGATGATAAACAACACTGTTTTGGCTAAAAAATAATGGCACAACCTATTCGAAGAAAAAAAACTGTTAAGAAAAGTAAACCGCGTTTTTTTGGAAAGTGGTTTTTGGTTGTTTTTTCTTTTTTTCTGATACTAATTATTGCGATTGTTATTTATAAATTTCGAGATGGTTTTTTATATTATTTAGGTTTTAAAACCGATAAATATGCCAATGAATTATCTGTTGATGAACGAAAATTAGCTGATATTAGAATTTACGAAGTACTTCATAAACACGATAATAAAGCTATTGGTTTTGATGTTTCAGAATACCAAAGTGAAATCAATTGGGAACAAACTTACCATATTGATGAAGCGTTTGAATTATCGTTTGTTTTTATTCGTTCTACTGCAGGAAAAGACAAAATTGATTCCAAATTTAAAGAAAATTGGAAAGCTGCAAAAGAGTGTCAACTTATTCGAGGGGCTTATCATTATTATCGTCCTAACGAAAATTCGATTGAACAAGCCGAAAATTTTATCAAAACCGTGAAATTACGAAAAGGCGATTTGCCTCCTGTTTTAGACATTGAAAAATTACCCAAATCACAATCAATTGATAGTTTAAAAGTTGGTTTACGACGCTGGTTAAATAAAGTTGAAAAGCATTACAAAGTAAAACCCATCATTTATTCAGGAGAAAGTTACTATACCGATTTCTTAAAAGAAGAATTTTCAGAATATCCGCTTTGGATTGCCAATTATAATTTTTGGCGCAACGATTTAGAATCCGATTGGCAGTTTTGGCAATTCACCGAAAAAGCTCAAATCGAAGGGATTAAAGGAATGGTGGATGTAAATATTTTTAATGGCGATAAGAATAAGTTGCTATTGAAATGTATTCGTTGATTTTTTTAACGCAAAGACGCAAAGTTTTTTTGCAAAGGGTGTAGCTAGTGGGCAATACAATTGCGACACCTAAAAGAAAAGAAATTATATGAAAAGACTAATATTAATAACAGTTGTATTTTTTGCTTTGACATCCTGTAGAAATGGAAGTAAAACTGAAATCACTGAAACCGAAAAACAAAAAGATTCATTAACTACTGAAATAAAAGATTTTAGTAAAAATGCCGTATTTAATGGTTTTGCGGTTTCAATAGTAAATGATAAAGGAACATTGTATCAGCAAGGCTTCGGATTTGCTGATATTAAAAATAAGAAAAAATATACTGACTCAACTATTCAGAATATTGCATCAATATCTAAAACGTTTGTTGGGTTGGCTTTATTGAAAGCACAAGAATTAGGAAAACTTAAATTAGACGACCCAATCAATAAATATTTACCATTCAAAGTCGTTAACCCAAACTTTTCGAAAAATGAGATTACAATTAGACATCTAGCTAATCACACTTCCAGTATTATTGACAACGAATTTTATTTGACTAAAAACTATTTTTTGAAAGAAAATCAAGACTTAAATGGAATGAATTTAGTTTTTGACGAAACACAGGTTTTTAATCCAAAAGATTCTGTTGTTTCTATGGAAATATTTTTATCCAACTTGTTCATAGAAAAAGGCAAGTGGAACACTAAAGAAATTTATGCAAAAAATAAACCTGGAGACATTTACGAATATTCAAACATCGGAACAACATTAGCAGCCTTTGTGATTGAAAAGGCAACAGGCGAAACATTTGACAAGTTTACTACAAAACACATATTAAAGCCTTTAGAAATGAATGCCTCTGGTTGGCATTTTGAAGACATTGACTTTGCTAATTATTCCAAACTTTATGAAAACCCAAAAACAGTTTTGCCATTTTACAGTATGGTCTCCTATCCTGACGGAAATTTTATAACTTCAATAAATGATTTGAGTTTATACTTAACCGAACTCATCAAAGGTTACAATGGTAACGGTACAATATTGAGCAAAGAAAGTTTCAAAGAATATTTCCGACCACAATTAGAAGCAAAAAACTTTTTAGACAGAAACGAAAAAAATCCTTTTAGCGAGAGTTTTAATGTTGGGACTTTTATAGGATTTGGTTACACGGGCTATATCGGACACACAGGAGGTGACCCCGGAGTTGGTTCAATGATGTTTTTTGACCCTAAAAATAATATCGGACGAATTTTGATAATCAACACCTCTTTTTCCGACAAAATTGGAAATGATACATTTTATGGAATATGGGACAAATTAGAAAAATATCAAACGAAATTAATGAATTAAAAATGTACTGCTACTAACAACAGTTTCACGAAATTGCGTAGCTTGGGATTTGTCAGATTTATTATTTTTTGAAACTAAATTTTATCAAAAAAATTGAAAATCAGCAACTTTTTGAATCGGCGACACGTAATTAAAGCACATAGGCACAATAGTTTTATTTTGTATTGATTTTAATCCGAAATTTTGGATTGAAGCCTCGGACGTTACACTTTTTATAGTTCACATTAGACTTCGCGTGGAGTTTGTTATGCTGTCAAGCATCTCTTGAACAACAAAGAATACAATGATAAACAAAAAAACTTCGTAAAATTTAGTGAGGCTTCGTGTTAAACTTAGAGAAACTTTGTGCTAAAAACTACTCTTTATTTGGGTTTAATTCTCCTTTTCCGTGAATAATAGTTGTTTTAGGCGCTTCGAAGTCGATTTTAGTTTTGCGCAATTCGAAGTTTTGTCCAAGATAAACACGTCTTACCATTTCGTCTGCTACTAATTCTTCTGGTTTTCCGGCTTTTAAAATTCCTCCTTCAAACATTAAGTAAGTTTTATCCGTAATCGCTAATGTTTCTTGTACGTTGTGGTCTGTAATTAAAATTCCGATGTTTTTATTTTTTAATTGAGCTACAATTCGTTGAATATCTTCTACTGCCACTGGGTCAACGCCTGCAAAAGGTTCGTCCAAAAGAATGAATTTTGGATCGGTTGCTAAAGCACGTGCAATTTCGGTACGACGACGTTCTCCACCTGAAAGTAAATCTCCACGATTGGTACGAATATGTTCTAAAGCAAACTCTGCAATTAGTTCTTCCATTTTAGCTTCTTGTGCTTCTTTTGAAAGGGTAGTTAATTGTAGTACACTCAATATGTTATCTTCGATACTTAGTTTTCTAAAAACAGAAGCTTCTTGCGCCAAATAACCAATTCCGTTTTGTGCACGTTTATACATTGGATAATTGGTAATGTCCATGTCATCCAGATAAATATTGCCGCTATTTGGTTTTACTAAACCTACAATCATGTAGAACGAAGTGGTTTTTCCGGCACCATTTGGACCTAATAAACCAACGATTTCTCCTTGATTTACTTCAACGGAAATTCCTTTTACGACACTTCTTTTTTTATAGGTTTTAACTAAATTTTCTGCTCTTAATTTCATTCTAAGGTTTAAATGTTTAGAAGTTGAATTGTTTAATCAATTTACAAATAAACGAATAAACAATTTAACAATTTATCTTTTAACAATTATTTAGTTTGTTCTTCCAATGCTTCCCAAAACTCGTATGCTTTTCTTAAATGTGGAATCACAATTGTGCCGCCAACTAAGGTCGCAATCCCCATGGTTTCCATCATTTCTTCTTTGGTTACGCCATTTTTGTAAGCGGTTTCTAAATGGTATTTAATACAATCATCACAACGCAATACTGCAGAAGCTACTAATCCTAGGAGTTCTTTAGTTTTTAAATCTAATGCGCCTTCCATGTATGCGTTGGTGTCTACATTAAAAATTCTTTTGATAACTTTATTGTTATCTGCTAATAATTTTTCGTTCATTTTCGAACGATAATCATTGAATTCTTTTACTAAATCTGCCATTTTTTATGCTTTTAATTTTTCTCTTTCTTGACTTTTTACAACTAAAACACTAATCAAAATACTAGCCTCGTACAATATCATAATTGGTATCGAAACTATGATTTGACTTAAAACATCTGGCGGTGTAATAACTGCTGCAACAATTAACACGATGACTAATGTGTATTTTCGGTATTTTCTTAAAAATTCTGGTGTTACCAATCCAATCTTTGTTAAAAAATAAATTATGATAGGCAATTCAAATAATAGACCACTTGCAATTGCCGATGTTTTCATTAAACTGATATAGGAATCAATGTCAATAGAATTGCTGATTTCCGGACTTACAATATAACTGGCAAAGAATTGTACGGATAATGGAGCGATTAAATAATAGCCAAATAAAACACCAATGAAGAATAAAAAGGAAGAAATTATGATGAAAGACGCTGCGTGTTTCTTTTCTTTTTCATACAACGCTGGACTAATAAATTTCCAAATTTCCCATAAAATAAAAGGAAAGGCAAAAATAAAGCCCACAGTAATGGAGGTCCACATATGCATCGAAAACTGCCCGCCCATTTCTCTGTTTTGTATTGGAAGGTTTATTTCGGTGATACATAAGGTTTCTGCCATATCAAATTGTTTTCCTAATTCACAAAAAAACTGATAAGTCACAAAATCAGGGCTTTTTGGTCCGAAAATAATTTCATTGAAAATAAAATCGCTAAAAAAGAAAGCCACAGCTCCACAAATAATAATGGTAGCAGAACTTCTTACCAATAACCAACGTAATTCTTCAAGATGGTCTAAAAAAGACATCTCTTTTATGTTTTTATCTACCATTATACGATTCCTTCTTTTAAAATATCATGTAAGTGAAGTATTCCTCTGTATTCGTTGTTGTCAACCACTACTAATTGTGTAATCGAATTATTTTCCAAAATATCCAATGCTTCCGAAACTAAAATAGCTGAATTAATGTTTTTAGGATTTTTCGTCATAATATCTTGCGCTGTTAAATCGGTAAAAGTATCTCGGTTGTTCAACATACGACGAATATCTCCATCGGTTACAATTCCTATTACTTGATTGTTCTCAATAACCGCAGTAACACCTAAACGTTTTTCAGAAATTTCCATAATCACTTTTTTGATAGAAGCATCTGGAGTTACCATTGGTTTGTGTGTTGTATCCAACATATCTTTTACACGCAGTAATAATTTTTTCCCAAGTGCGCCACCAGGATGATATACCGCGAAATCTTCACTTTTAAAGTTGCGCATTTCCATTAAACAAACTGCTAAAGCATCTCCAAGTACTAATTGAGCTGTAGTACTATTTGTGGGAGCTAAATTGTTAGGACAAGCTTCACTTTCAACATATGCGTGTAAAATATAGTGCGATTCTTTTCCTAAGAAAGAGTTTTTATCCGCAGTCATTCCAATTAAAGTATTGCCAAAACGTTTTAGTAGTGGTGCTAGTACTTTTATTTCTGGACTGTTTCCACTTTTTGAGATACAAATTACAATATCTTCGGGTTGTACCATTCCTAAATCGCCATGAACGGCCTCAGCAGCATGTAAAAACATAGAAGGTGTTCCTGTAGAATTTAAAGTAGCAACAATCTTTTGAGCGATTAAAGCACTTTTACCAATTCCTGTTACCACCAATCTTCCTTTGGTGTTATATATTTCAGTTACACTTTTTGCAAAGTCATTGTCTAAGTAATTTACAAGATTTTCAATGCTTTTACTTTCTGATAAAAGTGTTTTTTTTGCGTTTGCTAAAATAGTTTCAGTTGTGCTCAAAATAGAAATATTAAAAAATTTGTATGTATTAAAGAAAATCGTATCTTTATCTTTGCAAATTTAGGTAAAATCATATTACATAGAGAATGAATCCACACGAAATTGATTTACATAAAGAATTAAAGAAATATTTTGGATTTAACCAATTCAAAGGTCTTCAAGAACAGGTAGTTAAGAGTATCATTACAGGCAATAATACATTTGTGATTATGCCTACTGGTGGTGGAAAATCATTGTGTTATCAATTACCAGCGTTGGTATTAGAAGGAACTGCAATCGTAGTTTCACCTCTTATTGCTTTAATGAAAAACCAAGTAGATGCCATTCGAAGTGTAAGTTCTGAGTATGGTATTGCTCATGTATTGAACTCTTCTTTAAATAAAACCGAGGTAAATCAAGTTAAAAAAGACATCACTTCGGGTGTTACTAAACTATTATATGTAGCACCAGAATCGCTTACAAAAGAAGAATATATTCAGTTTTTACAATCGGTAAAAGTTTCTTTTGTGGCTATTGACGAAGCACATTGTATTTCTGAATGGGGACATGATTTTAGACCCGAATATAGAAATTTAAAAAATATTGTGCGTCAGTTAGGCGACGTTTCTATGATTGGATTAACAGCAACGGCAACCCCAAAAGTGCAAGAAGATATCTTGAAAAACTTGGATATGCCAAATGCAAATACATTCAAGGCTTCGTTTAATCGCCCTAATTTATATTACGAAGTACGTACAAAAACCAAAAATATTGAATCGGATATTATTCGATTTATCAAACAACATAAAGGAAAATCAGGAGTTATTTATTGTTTAAGTCGTAAAAAAGTGGAAGAAATTGCACAAGTTTTACAAGTAAACGGAATTAGCGCAGTGCCTTATCATGCCGGTTTAGATGCAAAAACGCGTGCCAAGCACCAAGACATGTTTCTAATGGAGGATGTGGAAGTTGTTGTAGCAACTATTGCTTTCGGTATGGGAATCGACAAACCAGATGTGCGTTTTGTAATTCATCATGATATTCCAAAATCGTTGGAAAGTTATTACCAAGAAACGGGTCGTGCAGGTCGTGATGGTGGAGAAGGTTATTGTTTGTCATACTACTCGTATAAAGACATTGAAAAGCTAGAAAAATTTCTTTCTGGAAAACCAGTTGCTGAACAAGAAATTGGATTTGCGTTGTTGCAAGAAGTTGTTGCTTATGCTGAAACTTCAATGTCGCGTCGTAAATTTTTATTACACTATTTTGGCGAAGAATTTGATGATGTTACGGGTGATGGAGCAGATATGGATGATAATGTTCGTAATCCAAAATCTAAAGTAGAAGCACAAAATCAAGTAGTTACTTTGTTGAAAGTGGTACGAGATACGAAGCAATTATTCAAATCTAAAGAAGTGATTTTTGCTTTAGTGGGTAAGATAAATGCGGTGATAAAAGCTCAGAAAATAGACACGCAACCTTATTTTGGTAGTGGCTCAAAATTTGATGAAAAATATTGGATGGCATTAATTCGTCAGGTTTTAGTAGACGGATTGTTGTCAAAAGACATTGAAACCTATGGGGTTTTAAAATTAGAACCAAAAGGGGAAGCTTTCATCAAAAAACCAACTTTGTTTATGATGTCGGAAGACCATGAATACAACGAAGAAGAAGATGAAGCTATTGTAACGGCTGCAAAATCTACAGGTGTTGCAGATGAAGTTTTGATGGGAATGTTGCGTGATTTGCGTAAAAAAGCAGCTAAAAAACTTGGAATTCCACCGTTTGTAGTGTTTCAAGATCCTTCGTTGGAAGATATGGCTTTGAAATATCCAATCACAATTGATGAATTAAGCAATGTGCATGGGGTGGGCGAAGGAAAAGCTAAAAAATACGGAAAAGAGTTTGTTGATCTAATTGCGCGCTATGTAGAAGATAATGATATTATTCGACCAGATGATTTGGTTGTGAAATCTACTGGGGCCAATTCGGGATTAAAATTATACATTATTCAAAATGTTGACCGAAAATTAGCTTTAGATGATATTGCCAAAGCAAAAGGTTTAGATATGGACGATTTGTTGAAAGAAATGGAACAAATTGTATATTCGGGAACTAAATTAAACATCAGTTATTGGATTGACGAAATTTTAGACGAAGACCAGCAAGAAGAAATTCATGATTATTTCATGGATTCAGAATCGGATAATATTAAAGATGCACTGAAAGAATTTGATGGCGATTATGACATCGAAGAACTTCGTTTGATGCGAATTAAGTTTATTAGCGAAGTGGCGAATTAAGATTAATTTTAAAGAAAAATATAAATTCCGAAGTCTATTTTTATAATTAGAGTTTGGAATTTTTTATTGATTTTTTGTTTGAAATAGCTCTCCTCGATGCGGTTTTAATGCATCTCTAAAAGTTATCATGTCTTTTTCTTCAACTACTATGTAAGCAATGGCATGTATTTCATTGATAACTTCAAATCCTGTTTTTTCTAAAGTAATATTTTCTTTCTCTAAATATTCGTTTAGATGAATGTCGTGGTGTTCTGCTGTTTTTGCGGCGGCTTCTCCTCTAAAATCCCAAATTAATTTTATTTTTCGCATTGTATAAGTTTCGATGGCACAAAGTTACAAAGTCAATTTTCAAATTACTATTTTTGCAACTGAATAATCTTAATTCATTTTTAAAATGCCACGCGAATTTCAATTTCAAGTTTCACCAGAAGTAGAGGCAAATGAAAGTTTGTTAGCCCAATATGTTGCTAAGTTATTTCAGGTCAGTCCAAAAGAAATTCAAAAAGTGGTGGTTTTAAAACGTTCTATCGATGCACGTCAGAAAGCTATTAAAAAGAACATTAAGGCAAATGTATTTCTGGTTGGAGAAGAATATGTTGCTTCAAAAATTGAATTACCTGATTATCCAAATGTATCTAACAAACAAGAAGTAATTGTTGTTGGGGCTGGTCCAGCCGGATTATTTGCTGCTTTGCAATTAATCGAATTAGGTTTAAAACCAATCGTTTTAGAACGAGGAAAAGACGTGCGTGGTCGTCGTCGCGATTTAAAAGCAATTAATGTAGATGGAATTGTAAACGAAGATTCTAATTATTGTTTTGGCGAAGGTGGTGCAGGAACGTATTCAGACGGAAAATTATATACACGTTCTAAAAAACGTGGCGATGTGGATCGAGTTTTAGAACTTTTAGTAGGTTTTGGAGCCACACCAGATATTTTGGTAGAAGCACATCCACACATTGGAACCAATAAATTACCACAGATAATTCAAGACATCAGAGAAAAAATCATCGCTTGTGGTGGTCAAGTATTATTTGAAACCCGAGTAACTGATTTTGTAGTAAAAAATAACGAAATGCAAGGTGTTGTCATTCAAAATGGGGATATTATTTCGGCAAATAAAGTCATTTTAGCAACAGGACATTCTGCTCGTGATATTTTTGAATTGTTGCATAAAAAAGATATTCTTATCGAAGCCAAACCTTTTGCTTTAGGTGTTCGAGCAGAACATTCACAGGAATTAATTGACCAAATTCAATATTCATGTGATTTTAGAGGCGATTATTTACCGCCAGCACCGTATTCGATTGTAAAACAAGTTAATGGTCGTGGAATGTATTCGTTTTGTATGTGTCCTGGAGGTGTAATTGCGCCTTGTGCTACTGCTCCTGGCGAAGTAGTTACTAATGGTTGGTCGCCTTCAAAACGTGATCAAGCAACAGCAAATTCTGGAATTGTAGTGGAATTAAAATTGGAAGATTTTAAACCGTATGAAAAATTTGGCCCGTTAGCCGGTATGGAATTTCAAAAAGCTATCGAACAAAAAGCATGGTATTTGGCGGGACAAACTCAAAAAGTTCCTGCGCAACGCATGGTTGATTTTACGCAAAATAAAATTTCAAAAGATATCCCAAAAACATCTTATGTTCCTGGAACTACTTCGGTGGAAATGGGACAAGTTTTTCCTAGATTTTTATCGCAAATCATGCGAGAAGGTTTTGTTCAATTCGGAAAATCAATGAAAGGCTATATGACTAACGAAGCTATTTTACACGCACCAGAAAGTAGAACTTCATCACCGGTGAGAATTCCGAGAGATAATTTTTCATTGGAACATGTTCAAATCAAAGGATTGTATCCCTGCGGTGAGGGAGCTGGTTTTGCAGGAGGCATTATTTCTGCAGCAATTGATGGTGAGAAATGTGCTTTAAAAATTGCTGAAAGTTTAGAAAAATAAATCTATTAGTTTATGTTATAGTACCTTAAAATTGAGGATTAATACTAAATCAGTTCTTAACTATATTTGAAAAAAGGGTTCAAACTTTAATTAAAAAGTAAAACCCCATTATTTTGAATTTACACACTTTTTAGGATAGTGTCGTTAATTTGTATTAATTCTTGAAGTTGGTACTTAACTTTTAGGTTTTTTAGAATATTAAGGGTAATTATATTTTCTTAACTCTAACAGCGTTCATTCCTTTAGTACCTTTTTCTAACTCATAGGTTACTAAATTTCCTTCTTTAACATCGTCTAATAAACCACTGACATGAACAAAGTATTTTTCGCCAGTTTCAATTTCTTTGATAAACCCAAAACCTTTAGATTCATTGAAAAAATCAATTGTTCCTCTTCTGTCAACAGGTATTTCATCAGCTTCCGTTCTTCTTGAAGTATTAATTTCGATGCTATCCACATCAACTATTATTTTTTTAGAAGGATCTGGTGGTGTGTTAGTTAAGTGTCCGTTTTCATCAACATACACATAAATATCATCTCCAGATAATTTTGGATTTGCTTTTCGAGCTTCTTTTTTTTCTTGTTTTTCTTTCTTTTTCTTCGCTCTAAGTTTCTCTTGTTCTTTTTTGTTAAAAGTTTCCTGTGGTCTAGCCATTAAATGTAAACGTAATTAAATTAATATGATGTAAAAGTATAAAGATAAAAACACACAGGCTAAATAAACAAAAATGTATAAAGCACTTTGAGTCAAAGTTTTGCAAAAAAAATTATTATCAATACCAATTAAACAAAGGTAGCTAAAATATTTTACATTTTTACATTTTAAAAATTTCTTTTCCTTTTCCTTTTAAAAAATGATTATAATTAAACAGATGTTAAACTTTTTGCAAACAAAAAAACAGCGCTTTAGTCTTATTTTTTTCATATTTTTGACAAGTATATAAAAAACTATGAAAGAAGAACAAGTGATATTGGTGAACGAAAATGATGAACCAATTGGACTAATGAATAAAATGGAAGCGCATGAAAAAGCAGTTTTACATAGAGCTTTTTCGATTTTTGTTTTGAATGATAATAACGAAGTAATGCTACAACAACGAGCACATCAAAAATACCATTCGCCCTTATTGTGGACAAATACTTGTTGCAGCCACCAAAGAGCAGGCGAAAGCAATATTGAAGCAGGAAGACGTCGTTTGTTTGAAGAAATGGGTTTTGAAGTGCAGTTAAAAGAATTGTTTCATTTTATATACAAAGCACCATTTGATAATGGTTTAACCGAACATGAATTAGACCACGTTATGATTGGTTATTATAACGGAGAACCAATTATTAATGATGACGAAGTAGAAAGCTGGAAATGGATGAAAATCGAAGAAATAAAAGAAGATATGATTCGAAATTCGGCTATTTATACTGTTTGGTTTAAAATTATATTTGACGAGTTTTATCATTATCTAGAAGAACATAAATTATAAATTTCCATACTACTAATTCTGAATTCATTTTTTTAAATTCTAAATAACTATGAGAGTAACCGTTTCAAGAAAAGCCCATTTTAATGCCGCGCATCGATTGTATCGAAAAGATTGGTCTATGGAAAAAAATCAGGAAATTTTTGGAAAATGCAACAATCCAAACTTTCATGGTCATAATTACGAATTGATTGTTTCGGTAACTGGTGAAGTCGATAAAGAAACAGGATATGTTATTGATACTAAAATCTTGTCTTATTTAATTAAGGAACATATTGAAGAAGTTTTTGATCATAAAAATTTAAACGAAGATGTTGTTGAATTTAATGATTTGAATCCAACAGCTGAGCATATAGCTTACATTATTTGGAATAAACTTCGTGTTCTAATTGCTTCGGATAAAGAGTTAGAAATAACATTATATGAAACGCCTAGAAACTTTGTTAGCTATAAAGGAAACTAATTATGTCAATTCAAATTGGAGATAAATACCATATTTTACAGCGACTAAACAAGATGGAACTGCTTTTGATTCAAATTCTATTCAAAACAAACCAGTAGTTGTTTACTTTTATTTAAAAAATTTTACGCCAGGTTGCACTACACAAGCGTGTAGTTTTAGAGATGCTTACCAAGATTTTAAAGATTTGGGAGCTGGAGTAATAGGTGTTAGCGGAGATTCTATCAATTCATACTAAAATTTTTAACAAAAACACAAATTGCCCTTTATTTTACTTTCTGATGCCAATAAAAAATTACACAAGTTATTTGGAGTACATTCAGCCTTTTTGGTCTTATTTTTTGTCGAGTTACCTGTTTTTTTGATACTATTGGAAAAGCCATTTATATCTTTAACAGTATAAGTGCTAAAAATCACATCGAAAAAGCTTTAGAAGCTATTGAAAATTTAAAACAGAACCGAATAACTCGGGCTTTTTTGGTTTCGCAATTCCTGCTGTACCTTGCAATCCAAGCTAAGACGTGGGATTTACACTTCCACCAGGGGTAGTTTGTTAACTTTTTCGCATATTTGTAATCTTATTTCAATAACTATGAAGTTTTATCCTCTAACATTTACGCCTATTTTAAAAAACCGCATTTGGGGCGGAACAAAATTAAAAACTTATCTTAATAAATCAATCGTCTCTGAAACTACTGGAGAAAGTTGGGAAATTTCAACCGTGCCTGGAGACATTAGTGTAGTTAATACGGGTGTTTTAAAAGGAAAAAACATTAACGAAATAATTGATTTATATCCCACAGAAATTTTAGGAAAATCAGTCATTGCTCGTTTTGGTAATCAATTTCCATTATTGTTTAAATTTATTGATGCTAAAGAAGATTTGTCAATTCAATTACACCCGAATGATGAATTAGCAAAAAAACGTCATAATTCTTTTGGGAAAACCGAAATGTGGTATGTGATGCAAGCTGATGAAGCTGCTCGTTTAGTGGTTGGATTCAAAAACGATTCTAATCAACAAGAATATTTAGAAAAATTATCCAATAAAAAATTGGTTTCTTTATTAGAGGAATATCCAGTAAAAAAAAGCGATGTTTTCTTTTTAGAAACAGGGACTATTCATGCTATTGGCGCAGGAGTAGTAGTGGCAGAAATTCAACAAACGAGCGATGTTACTTATCGAATTTATGATTGGGATAGAGTAGATGCTAACGGAAAAGGAAGGGAATTGCATACAGATTTAGCTTTAGAAGCTATAAATTACAAAAAAACACATTCAAAGATTGAATATTCTGAAGAACCAAATCATTCTTCTCCTGTAGTGAATTGTCCATATTTCAAAACAAATATTATTGCTTTGCAAGATTGTTTTGTATGGAAAAAAAACAATGATGCTTTTACTGTTTTTATGTGTACAAATGGACAATTTGAATTGATTTTAAATGGTGAAATTATGCGATTTAAAATGGGGGAAACGATTTTGATTCCTGCAATTATTAACTATTTAACTTTAAAAGGGAAAGCAACAGTATTAGAAATTTCGATATAATTTGCTGAGAACAAAATATATTATGTATTTTTGTGATAAATTTTAAAATAAATAAAAAATGGCAAGCGTTAAAAACTTGAAAAAAGAAATCAACTATGTTTTAGGTGATATTGTAAACATTGTTTACATTTGGGAAATGACTAATGGTGGAAAACCAACTGAAACTTCTGATAAATTAGTTGACGAAATCTACGAAACTTTTGATTCTCTAATGACAAGAGCTAATCAAAAAGACGTTGAGGATAAAAAAGCACATTTTAAACAAATTCGTAAAGAATACGAAGCTACTGCTAATCAGTTTGTTGCAAAAATAAACGAATTAAACTAAAAAATTGAGATAAAAAAGCGCAGTTTTTTTTTGGAAATTTAATTTTCAGAACTATATTTGCACAGCAATAGAGTTGCCGGTGTAGCTCAGCTGGCTAGAGCAGCTGATTTGTAATCAGCAGGTCGTGGGTTCGAGTCCCTCCATCGGCTCTAAATAACAACCATATAAGGTAATAGAATGCCCCAAAAGTTTATACACTAATGGGGCATTTTTTATGGAAATGAAAGTTAAATATGATTCATTACTTAAGTATTAATCTTGTTTAATAATGCACTATGGGTATAACTCTTTTTTTATTTAACGAATGTTCTTAAATTCTTACTGAATTTCAAATTAGTTATATTTGCCCCTCTCTTTTTAAAAAATTAGATAATGTCAAACAACAACATAATCAAAGGTGTTTTTTTAGTAGCACTAGGAGCAACAAGCTACGGAATGTTAGCAACTTTTGTTAAATTAGCTTATAAAGAAAATTTTACAACTGCCGAAGTAACTTCGTCACAATTTATTTTAGGAATTATTGGAATTTTAATTATTAATTTATTCCAAAGAGCTAAAAATAAAAATACAGCTGTAAAAGCTACTCCAAAAAATATCGCACACTTAATGTTAGCTGGAACTTCGTTAGGAATGACAAGCGTTTTCTATTATTTGACGGTTAAATACATTCCGGTTTCTATTGGAATTGTTTTGTTAATGCAAACCGTGTGGATGGGTGTTTTATTAGAATGGTTTTTGGATAGAAATATACCTTCTTTCCAAAAAATAATCTCTGTTATCATTGTTTTAATCGGCACTGCTTTAGCAATAAATATCTTTAAAATAGATTTCAACGACCCAACAATTGATTGGACCAACGGAATTTTTTGGGGAATTTTAGCAGCTGCTTCTTTTACTACAACTATGTTTACAGCAAACAAAGTCGCATTAGGAATTTCATCAGCACAAAGAAGTTTATACATGCTTTTGGGCGGAGCCGTAATTGTTTTTGCTTTTAGTTTATACACCCAAATGACGCCTTTTAACTTTGAAATTTTTGCCAAATGGGGAATTGTTTTAGCTTTATTTGGAACAATAATTCCTCCCATGTTATTAAATGCAGGTTTTCCATACACTGGAATTGGATTAGGAAGTATTGTTTCTTCATTAGAACTTCCTGTTTCGGTATTAATGGCTTTTTTTTTATTAAATGAAAGTGTTTTATTAATTCAATGGATTGGGATTGTGTTAATAATTTTAGCCATAGTAATAATGAATATCCAAATCAAAAATAAATAGAGACAACTTTTTTGTGTTAATAAGTTTATTTTCAAGAATTAAATTTTTGATTTTTTTTTTTTATACTTTAGACAATTAACCTTTACAAAAAATTGTAATTAAACTTTTTAACTATGAGAAAATTATTAGCTGAATTTTTCGGGACCTTTTGGTTGGTATTTGGCGGATGTGGCGCTGCGGTTTTTGCAGCTGGCGTTCCAGATATCGGAATTGGATTAGTAGGTGTTTCCCTAGCATTTGGACTAACCGTTTTAACAATGGCTTATGCTGTTGGACATATTTCTGGCGGTCATTTCAATCCTGCAGTAACTCTAGGATTATGGGCAGGCGGACGCTTTTCTGAAAAAGAAATCTTACCCTACATAGTATCACAAGTTTTAGGAGCTACAGCTGCAGCAGGTATTTTATACTTAATTCTAAATGGCGGTGGCGGAACTGCTTTTGCTACAGATTCTGCAGGTGCTTTTGCATCAAATTTCTATGAATCTAACGCATTTGATTCAAAAACATATTATAAAGGTGTTGGATTTTCAATGGGAGCTGCATTTTTAGCGGAATTCATATTAACGATGTTTTTCCTTATTATCATTTTAGGAGCAACAGACCGATTTGCAAACGGAAAATTTGCTGGAATTGCAATTGGTTTAGCATTAACGTTAATTCATTTAATTAGTATTCCAATTACAAATACTTCAGTAAATCCTGCACGTTCTACTTCACAAGCATTATTTGTGCAAGGTGAAGCATTAGGTCAATTGTGGTTATTTTGGGTAGCTCCAATTGCTGGTGCTATTGCTGCTGGATTTATTTACAAAAAATTATTACAAGACAACAAATAAAATTGACTCTAAAGAATTAAATTAGCGGTGTATTAACATCGCTTTTTTTATGTTTAATTTATTTCCAAAAGAGAAAATAATATTGCCGCTACTTGATGCTGTTTTTGAATTTCATCCAAATTTCTTCCATAAAGAAGAAGCAGATATTCTGTTCGAAAAATTACTATCAGAAACACCATGGCGACACGATGAAATTACTATTTTCGGAAAGAAAATGCTACAACCTAGACTTACATGTCTTTTCGGAAACGAAGGAAAACCTTATTCGTATTCTGGTTTAACTATGCAACCACAACCTTGGAATAGCACGGTTATGCACATAAAAAATGAAGTTGAAGCCAATTGCAATGAAAATTTCACAACTGTTTTAGCCAATTTATACCGAAACGAAAAAGATAGCAACGGTTGGCATGCCGATAATGAACGAGAATTAGGCAGAAATCCGATAATTGCATCGGTAAGTTTTGGTGAAGAACGAAAATTTCAGTTGAAGCATATCTCTGATAATAACATAAAATTATCACTCAATTTGAACCACGGAAGTTTATTACTTATGAAAGAAGGCAGTCAAATTCATTACAAACACCAAATTCCAAAAGCAATGAAACCAAAAAATAATAGAATAAATTTAACATTTAGAACAATTTTATAATTTTTTTTCAAAAAAAAACCTAAAAATTAACTATTTTTTAAAAAATTATAAAAAAGAAATTGGTGCATTTTTTGAATTTATTTTTTTACTAATATTGAGCTATAAACAAATAAAAGTTAGAAATAGATCTCATTTCATGAAAAAGAAGAAAATTTCAGAATTCGACAACGAAACCCTTGACAGAGTTGTTGCTGTGGCGCAAGAGGAAAAAAAACCTTTTGAAGTTTTAAAAGAAGAATTTGGTGTGTCAGAAAACGAAGTGACTGATTTAATGCGAAAAAGATTATCTAAAGATAATTTTGAACTTTGGAAAAAGAAAGTTACAGCAAGCAAGCCAAAACCTAAACCAATAAAATATAACGAATTGGAAGATGACGATTTAGATAGTAAATATTACTTCAAAAATAAATTCGACTAAAAAATTAACTCTTGTTCAGCAAGGGTTTTCTATTCTATACAGAAATTTGTTTCATATAAAACAAAAAAAATTACCGAAATTCAAATCGACCTGATCATTGAAATGATAGGGAAGATCAACAAAACACGCTAAACTTCTTAAAAATGTAGTTGACCGATTCAAATGTAAATTACAAAGACAAATAACACTCAATAAAATTTCTAAATGATAAAAGTGTAACATTTTAGTTACTTTATCTACTTATGGTAATAAATTAAGATTAAAATGAAAAAAGTAATTCTTTCACTTGCAATGGTGAGCTTTCTTTGGAGTTGTACTTCAACCCAAAATACAACTTCAACAAAAAACGAAGTTGATGTTACAATTGATTTAGTTAATGTAAAAGACGATAAAGTAATGGTGACAATTGTAACACCAACTTTTACTACTGAAACTACTACTTTTCACATTCCTAAAACAGTTCCTGGAACGTATTCTGAAGACGATTATGGTCGTTTTGTTGAAAATGTAAAAGCATTTGATGCAAAAGGAAATGCATTAAAAATTGCGAAAATTGATGAAAATTCATATACTATTTCTGAAGCAACAAAATTAGCAAAAATCACTTATTTAGTTAATGATTCTTTTGATACCGAAGGTGGCGCAGGATTTGGCGAAAGCGAAGATATATTTTCTCCAGCTGGAACAAACATTAATGCTGGTGTGAATTTTATGTTAAATACACACGGTTTTGTGGGTTATTTTAAAGGAAAAGAAGAAACTCCATACAAATTAACAGTAACACATCCAGCAAATTTATTGGGTGTTTCTGCTATGATTGATACTGATAATAGTGATACTTCTGATGTTTTTGTAATGCCAAAATATGCAAGTTTGGTCGAAATGCCAATCATGTATTCAAAACCTGATTACACTTCGTTTATGGTAGATGATATGGAAATCATTATTAGTGTGTATTCTCCAACAGGAAAATATACGGCTAAACAAATTACGCCAAACATGGAAACGATGATGAAAGCGCAAAAACGTTTCTTAGGACCAATTAATTCAACAAAAAAATACGCTATCTTATTGTATTTGTCAGATATGGCAGCTAAAGACGCAAAAGGATTTGGAGCATTAGAACATCCAACTTCAACGGTGGTTGTGATGCCAGAAATGATGGGATTAGAAATGCTACAAGAACAATTAAAAGACGTGGTCTCTCACGAATTTTTTCACATTGTAACACCTTTAACGGTTCATTCAAACGAAATTCAGTATTTTGATTTCAATAAGCCTGAAATGTCTGAACATTTATGGATGTACGAAGGAGTAACGGAGTATTTTGCAAATTTATTCCAGGTAAATCAAGGTTTAATTGATGAAAAAGAATTTTTTGAAAGAATGGCGGGTAAAATTGCACAATCGCGTCAAATGAACGATAATATGAGTTTTACTAAAATGAGTAAAAACGTATTAAATGTACCATACAAAGATCAATATCTGAATGTATATCAAAAAGGAGCATTGATTGCTATGTGTATTGATATTCAAATTCGCGAAAGCAGCAATGGTAAAAAAGGAATTTTAAACCTAATGCAAGATTTATCTAACGAATATGGAGCTAAAAAAGCGTTTAAAGATGAAGAATTATTCGGAAAAATTACTGAATTAACTTATCCTGAAGTTGGCGCATTTTTAAACAAATATGTAGCTGGTGAAACGCCAATTCCATATGAACAATATTTTGCAAAAATGGGTGTAACTGAAGCAACTATTGAAGTAGCTGGAAATCCGTTTTTAAAAGGACAAACACAACCTTACATTACTGTTGATCCAAATACTAAAGAAATTATGATTTTACCTGAAATTGAATTAAATTCTTTCATGACAACTTTAGGATTAAAAAATAATGATAAAATCATCGCAATCAACGAAACAATTTATAGCCTTGACAATATTTACGATATGATTATGGCAAGTATGAACTGGAAAGATGGTGAGGAAATTTCTGTAAAAATCAAAAGAGACGGAAAAGAGCAAACTATTAAAGGGAAAATTATGATTCCAAAGGAAAAAAAAGATAGTTATCAATCAACCGACGCTACTAAAAAAGTTATTCGTGAAGCTTGGTTAAGAGGTTAAAATTTAAGATTGATTTCAATATTCAAGTTTAGTTTTGAATTTGATTTTGCAATTGAATTTAAAAAGAAAATAAAAAATTACTTAAAATTCTATAACTTTTAAGTAATTTTTTATTTTCTTTGCACTCGCAAAATAGGCAGGTCTAAAACTATAATTTACAACTAATTTCTTTATTTTTTTATGAAAACATTTACTTTTTTTATTCTTTTTTCTTTATTTTCTTTTTCACAGCCTTATGAAATAGGCTCATTAGATGTTAATTATTTTGATACAAATAGATTTGGTCGTCCGATTAATGCAAAAATTTATTATCCAGCTGATACCTCTGGTGCAAATGTTTCCATTACAAATAGGAATACAGAACAATTTCCTGTTATTGCTTTTGGTCATGGTTATTTAACAACTTGGGCTGCTTATCAGAATATATGGGAAGCTTTAGTTCCTCAAGGTTATATTTTGGTATTTCCGAATACCGAAATGAGTTCACTTCCTTTTCCTCAGGAGTTTGCAAAAGATTTGAGTTTTCTCATAAAAACTTTAGAAGATCTTGGAAGTAACCAAGCTTCTATGTTTTATAAACGCATTCATCCAAGAAGTGGTGTTATGGGTCATAGTATGGGGGGTGGTAGTGCTCATTTGGCTGCATCATCAAACAATCAAATTGACGTATTATTATCGATATCGGCAGGCGTTACAACACCAAGTCCTATAACAGCATCATCCAATATAACTATTCCAGCATTATTAATTACCGGAAGCAATGATTGTATAACTATTCCAGAAGATTCACAAATACCTATTTACAATGCACTAGTTAATTCCACTTGTAAAAGTTTTATTAGCATCACAGGTGGAAGTCATTGTCAAATGGCAAATTATAATTATAATTGTAATCTAGGAGATAATTCATGTAGTCCGCAACCAACAATAACTAGAGAAGTACAACAACAAATTTTAAATCAGAACATGATTTTGTGGTTAGATGGCTATCTTAAAGAAAGTTGTCAAAGTAAAATTGATTTTCATCAAAATATGACTACAAGCAATTCTATTACTTACCAAAATAGCTGTGCATCGTGTGCTCTTTCAATTGAAGACAAATTCATTGACAAAACTTATTTTTATCCAAACCCAACAAATGGGGTGATTACTTTTTCCAAAGACTTGGTAGGTGAATTTGTGTCATTTTATGATTTACAAGGAAAAATATATTCGCTAAAAATGAATAAAAATAATACTTTAGATATTAGTCATTTGACTGCGGGTATTTATTTTATTAAATTAACTACTTTAAATGGTGATGTTCTTGTGAAAAAGATAATTAAAAATTAATTCAATTATTAGGTTTATAAATTTATTTAAAATTAAGTAAGAAAATTTTTAGAATCTTGTTGAAAAAAATCTAAAAAAGTAAAACCTTAACAGTTCTACGAAATAATTATAGGAAGTACTAACTGGAAAGATAGTGAAGCAATTTCTATAAAAATTGAAAGAAACAGAAAAGAGCAAATTAGAGAAGTAGAGTCATGATGATAAATAGAAACAAGATATTTATCCTAACAAAATAAATTAAGAATCCTCAAAGTATTTAGTGTTTTGAGGATTTTTGATTTACTTTGTGAACTCAAAATAAATCAAAGAATGAAAAAGACATTTTTAGTTGTAATTGCCGTTATCGTACTAATTGCTTGTAAAGAAAAAGATAATAATGCTAACGTCTACATTACGGGAAATGTTGACGGCTTGAGCCAAGGTAAATTATATTTACAAAAAATAGAAGACACTACATTAGTAATTATTGATAGTATTCAAATTAAAGGCAATTCAAAATTTGAAACTTACATTAGATTAGACAGTCCAGAAATGTTATATTTGACTTTAGACCGAGGACAAACAAATTCAATTGACAATACCTTGCCATTTTTTGCTGAACAAGGAAACATTACCATTGAAACGACTCTGAAACATTTTTTTGCTGATGCAAAAGTTAAAGGCTCAAAAAATCATGATTTATGGATAGAATTCAAAAAAATCAATGACCGTTTTAATGACGAGAATTTAGTTTTAATTGAAAAGCGTTTACAAAACGAATTAAAACCAAATTCAACTAGTACAGATAGTATTGAAACAGTATATAAAAACCTTTTAAATAGAAAATATAGGTACACAACACATTTTGCAATTACACATGGAGATGCAGTCATAGCACCTTATTTAGCACTTTCTGAAATTGCAAATATCAACATGACGTATTTAGACACTATTCAAAAGAGTATGAAACCCGATGTAGCTAAATCAAAATATGGTAAAATGCTTATCGAATTTATAAAAGAAAGAAAAGCTACTGAAAAACAATAAGGTAAAATTAACATAAATCACAGTAATAATGTAGTGTTTTTTGTTTAAACTTTATGTATTACCATAGTAATATTTACTCAATATTGTCGCTGAAAATAAAGAGGTTAAAATTAAACTCGAGACCGCTAAAAGAGTAAATAAGGTAGATTATAAACCATAATATTATCAGAATAAAAGAATATAGGAAAGATTTGAATTTTTTTTTCTCTATTTTGCGATAAATTTATGATAAGAACAAATTATAGAAAGACTTTTGAATGGTTTAAAATTAGAATTTTAGTTAAAATTACTCTTTAGCATCTATTAAGTATTTGAATAAATCCGTGTTTCAAAGATATATTAAACAACTTAAAAATTAACCTCGTTTAATAATAAGCAAAGAGTTATAGAATAGGAGTAAATAACTTGATAAATGAATTAATTACAGGTAAAAATGTATTCAATAAGCTTAAATTTAAAAAAAATAGATACTTTTGCGATTCAAAAAAATGTGAAATGGCAAAGAATTTAGTAATCGTTGAGTCACCAGCTAAAGCAAAAACTATAGAGAAATTTCTTGGTTCTGACTATCAAGTAGAGTCGAGTTATGGACATATTGCTGATTTGCCTTCGAGAGAAATAGGGGTAGATATAAAAAATGGTTTTAAGCCTAAATATGAAGTTTCGGCTGATAAAAAAGTATTAGTGACCAAATTAAAAGGATTAGCTAAAAATGCCGAAATGGTTTGGTTAGCTTCCGATGAGGACCGTGAGGGAGAAGCAATTTCTTGGCACTTATCCGAAGAGCTAAAATTAAAGCCGGAAAAAACAAAACGTATCGTTTTTCACGAAATTACGAAAACAGCTATCCAAAAAGCAATTGAAAATCCAAGAGGAATTGATTATAACTTAGTAAATGCACAACAAGCTCGTAGAGTTTTAGATAGATTAGTAGGTTACGAATTATCACCAGTTCTTTGGAAAAAAGTAAAAGGAGGATTATCTGCTGGTCGTGTGCAATCGGTTTCGGTTCGTTTAATTGTAGAACGTGAACGGGAAATTCAAAATTTCAACCCAGAAGCTTCTTACAATATTACAGCTGAATTTACAAATGAGGCTAGAAAAACATTCAGAGCAAAATTACCTAAGAACTTCGCTACTAAAAAAGAAGCAGAAGATTTCTTAAATAAAAATATTGGTTCATCTTACAGAGTAGTAGATTTAGAAACTAAACCAACAAAAAAATCACCAGCAGCACCTTTCACAACTTCAACGTTGCAACAAGAAGCGGCCAGAAAGTTGTATTTACCTGTTGGAATTACCATGCAAATTGCACAACGTTTGTACGAAGCTGGACTCATAACATATATGAGAACAGATAGTGTTAATTTATCACAAGAAGCGATGACGGCAGCTCAAGCTGAAATTACAAGCTATTACGGAAAGGAATTTTCTAAACCAAGAAGTTTCAATACCAAATCAAAAGGAGCACAAGAAGCACATGAGGCAATTCGTCCAACAGATATGTCGCGTCACACAGTAGATATTGACAGAGATCAAGCACGTTTGTATGATTTAATTTGGAAAAGAACATTAGCATCTCAAATGAGTGATGCCGAATTAGAAAGAACCAATGTGAAAATAGAAGCAAGTAGTCATTCAGAAACCTTTGCAGCAACTGGAGAAGTAATTAAATTTGAAGGTTTCTTAAAAGTGTATTTGGAAGGACATGATGACGATGAAGAGGAACAAGAAGGAATGCTGCCTGCTTTAAAAGTAAACGAAAAACTTACAAATAATTATATCACGGCTACTGAACGTTTTTCACGTCCGCCAAGTCGTTATACCGAAGCTTCATTGGTGAAAAAATTAGAAGAATTAGGAATTGGTCGTCCATCTACTTATGCACCAACTATTTCTACCATTATTGCTAGAACTTATGTTGAAAAAGGAAGTTTTGAAGGGCAAGAAAGAAAATACAATCAAATAGTTTTAAAAAATGCAGAAGTTAAATCACAAGTTTTAACTGAAAATATTGGTTCAGATAAAGGAAAATTAGTTCCAACAGATATCGGAATTATCGTAAATGATTTCTTGGTAAAAAACTTTGAAACTATTTTAGATTATAATTTCACTGCCAAAGTGGAACAAGATTTTGACGAAATTGCAGAAGGAAATGTAGATTGGGCAAAAATGATGAATGATTTCTATTCGCATTTTCATCCAAATGTATTAGATGTTGAGAAAAATGCTGATAGAGAAAGCGGAGAAAGAATTCTTGGAGTTCATCCTGTTTTAGGAAAACCAGTTTCTGTTCGTTTAGGGAAATATGGAGCGATGGCTCAAATTGGTAACGCAGAAGATGAGAACAAACAATTTGCAAGTTTGCGTCAAGATCAAAATATTGGAAACATTACCTTGGAAGAAGTTCTAAATTTATTCTTACTTCCAAAACAATTAGGCACATATAAAGGAGAAGAAATTGAAGTAAATAATGGTCGTTTTGGGCCTTATGTGAAATTTGGAACTCAATTTATATCATTGCCAAAAGGTATGGATCCAATGGATGCTACTATGGAAATTGCACGAGGATTAATTGATGAAAAAACACAAGCTGATGCGCCAATTGGAACGTATGATAATTTGCCAGTTCAAAAAGGAGTGGGTCGTTTTGGGCCCTTTTTAAAATGGAATGGTATTTTCATTAACGTAAATAAGAAATACAATTTTGATAACTTATCGCAATCAGATATTAAAGAATTGATTGAAGAAAAGCAACAAAAAGAAATTGATAAAATAATCCATAATTGGACAGATGAAGGAATTTTGGTTCAAAAAGCTCGTTGGGGAAGATCAGAAATTATCAAAGGTAAAATCAAAATAGAATTAAGTAAAGATTTTGATGCTTCTAAATTAACTTTAGTGCAAGTTCAAGAAATGATTGAGAAGAAGGTACCTGCAAAAAAGGCTCCAATAAAAAAAAAGAAATAATAAATGGTTTTTGATTTTTTGCAACCTGTTTCGGCTTCAGTGGAAGAATTTATTTCAAAATTATCTAATCAAGCATTAGGTAGAAAAGTTGCGTTGCACACTCAAACCGATTTCCCTGTTTTAGAAAATGTTTCGTTGTCTATTATCACAGTTAATGAATATCGGGGCGCAAATAAAAAGAATAAAGATTTTGCTTTTGAAGAATTTAGAAAACAATTATACAGTTTATATCCTGGAAATTGGAATGTTTCTATAGTAGATTTAGGCTCTGTTGAAGCAGGGGAAAGTATTGAGGATACTTACTTTGTTGTAAAAAAGCTTGTTGAAGAACTTGTGAAGAAAAAAATTACTCCAATTATTGTAGGTGGCAGTCAAGATTTAACGTACGCAATGTATCGTGCCTATGATAATTTAGATCAAATGGTAAATTTGGTGTCGATAGATAATAAGTTTGACTTTGCTAAAGAAGATTCGTTGGTTTCTAGTTCGTATTTATCAAAAATTATTATTGAGGAGCCAAATAATCTATTCAATTATGCGAATTTAGGTTACCAAACCTATTATAACTCACAAGAGGAGATTGATTTAATTGAAAAATTGTACTTTGAAGCCTATCGATTAGGAGAAATTTCTAATTCAATTTCAGTAGCTGAACCTGTTTTTAGGGATGCAGATTTAGTAAGTATTGATATAAATTCAGTTCAATCAGCAGCTTCTGGAAATTTTAAAATGTTTCAACCTAACGGATTTAATGGAAAAGAAATTTGTGCATTAACTCGTTATACTGGAATTAGCGATAAAGTTTCATCATTAGGAATTTTTAATTTTAATGAAACTATTCAAGAAAATATCTTAATTGCACAAATGATTTGGTACTTCATTGAAGGCTATAGCTTTCGCTCTAATGAATATCCATTTGGGACAAAAGATAATTACATTAAATATATTGTACCAGTTGAAGATGAAGAATTAGTGTTTTATAAAAGCGATAAAACAGCTCGTTGGTGGATAGAAATTCCTTTTTTATTAAATGTTAATAATAAATTAAAAAAAAATACGTTATTACCTTGCACAAATGAAGACTATTTAGCAGCTTGCGAGCAAGAAATACCTGAAAGATGGTGGAAAGCTCAAAGAAGAAATGCGTTGTAAATCAGTTTTATTTCAACTGTTAAGACCTTTATTGTGTAGGAGTGATTTTAAATTTTAATATTTTTTTACAATTTTTTTTAAAAAAAATTGTTTTTTTCAAAATTATTGAATAGGTTTACGCCCTAAAATAGAAGTTACATTTAACCCAAATTTATATGAAGAAGTTTGTTGTATTTTTAGTAATCTTGTCATTATTTATCAGTTGTGGTAAAGGCGATAAAGGAGAAGTGGTAGGAGTTAAAGGAAGAAAATGGCATCCTGAGAAACCTTATGGGATGACATTAGTTCCTGGAGGAGCCTTTATTATGGGTAAATCAGATGATGATTTAGCTAATATTCAAGATGCGCCTACTAAAACAGTTACTGTTCGTTCATTTTATATGGATGAAACAGAAATTACGAATAGTGAGTACCGTCAATTTGTTGAATGGGTAAAAGACTCAACAATCAGAACTCGTTTGGCAATTTTAGCTGATGAACAAGGCCAAAAGCCAGGTTCTGGCAGTGGAAAAGGTGGAAGTATAGGTGATTTCGGATTTGCTGATGTAGATCCAGAAAAAATGACGCCTTATGATAAATACATGTATGAAAATTATTATAGTGTTGGTACAGATGATGATATTTATGCTGGAAGAAAGTTGAATAAAAAAATTAAACTTATTAGAGAGACAGGGAAATATCCTGACGAATTTTACGTAGAGGTTATGGATTCTATGTATTTGCCAGAATCTGAGTCTTATAATGGTTTAAAAACTATTGATGCATCAAAATTAAAATTTAAATACAATCAAGTTGATTTAAACAAAGCGGTAAAGAAAAAAGGTCGTAAAAACTTTTATGAAGATGCTCCTCCTATCGAAATTTATCCTGATACGACTGCTTGGATTAAAGATTTTGCATATTCATACAACGAGCCAATGCATAATGATTATTTCTGGCATCAAGCTTATGGTGATTATCCAGTAGTAGGGGTGTCTTGGAATCAGGCTAAAGCATTTTGTGCTTGGAGAACAATGTATAAAAATGCTTATGTTAAAAAGAAAAAAGGGAGGGATCAAGTAAATTCATTCCGTTTACCTACTGAGGCAGAATGGGAATATGCTGCAAGAGGTGGTATTTCTGGGGCAACTTATCCATGGGGAGGTCCTTATGCTAAAAATGACAGAGGTTGTTTTATGGCTAACTTCAAACCAAATCGTGGAGATTATGCAGCTGATGGAGCTTTGTATACAGTTGAAGCAAAATCATACGAACCAAATGAATATAATTTATATAATATGGCAGGAAATGTTTCTGAATGGACAGAGTCCTCTTACTTTGCAGAAGCTTACGAGTTCGTTTCAACTATGAATCCACACGTAGCAGACAAGTCAAATCAACGTAAAGTTGTTCGTGGAGGTTCTTGGAAAGATGTAGGTTACATGTTGCAAGTTTCTACTCGCGATTTTGAATATGCTGATTCTGCAAGAAGTTACATTGGATTCAGAACTGTTCAAGATTATATGGGAACAGCTTCAACTGGGAACAAACCAAAATAGTATTTAACCAATTTTATATAATTAACTTAACTAACTAAAATTTATTTATTATGGCAATTTTAAGCAAAAAAGTAATGGGATTCCTTTATGGAATGGGAGCAGCAGTAGTAATCGTTGGAGCGTTATTTAAATTAATGCACTGGCCAGGAGCAGGACCGATGCTTGTTGTGGGTTTATTAACGGAGGCAGCTATTTTTGCTTTATCTGCTTTTGAACCTGTTGAAAAAGATTTAGATTGGTCTTTAGTTTATCCAGAATTAGCTGGTGGAGAGGCTTCACCTAAAAAAGCTAAAATAGCTGAAAACCCAGCTGAAGCGCAAGGATTATTATCTCAAAAGTTAGATAATATGCTAAAAGAAGCTAAAATTGATGGAGAATTAATGGCAAGCTTAGGAAATAGCATTAAAAACTTCGAGGGTGCTGCAAAATCAATTTCTCCAACTGTAGATGCTATGGCTGGTCAAAGAAAATATGCAGAAGAAATGACTAATGCAGCGGCTCAAATGGAAGCTTTAAATAGTTTATATAAAATACAATTAGAAAGTGCAGATAGAAATGCACAGGCAAATAAAGAGATTGCTGATAATGCAGCTAAATTAAAAGAACAAATGCAATCAATGACTTCAAACATTGCATCTTTAAATGCTGTTTATGGAGGTATGCTTACTGCCATGAGTAACAGATAATTAGTTTTATCAAATTAAAAAATTATTAATTAAAACTAATTTAAAGAAAAATGGCAGGAGGAAAATTAACCCCTAGACAGAAGATGATTAACCTGATGTATTTGGTTTTCATCGCAATGTTGGCATTAAATATGTCAAAAGAAGTATTAACTGCTTTTGGTAACTTTAATGATAAATTCAGTGAATCAAATGTTTTAACTGATGAGTCTAATAAAGTTTTATTATCAGCTTTAGAAACTAAAGCAGCTGATGAACCAGCAAAGTATGGTCAATCATCAAGACAAGCTAAAGAAGTTGCGAAAATTTCTAAACAGTTTACAGCTTTTTTGGAGTCTGTAAAAGGTGAAGTTACTGATGGTATAGCAGTTGATGAAAAAACCGGTAAATTACCTTTTGAAGCTATGGATAAATCTACAATTGATGAGAAATGGTTTGCTGGAGATGGTTATAGTCCAAGAGGTACTGAAATTGTATCTACAATTGATAAGTATGTAGCTGATATTAAGAAAGTATTAGGTAATGATGTAAAATATATTCCTTTTATTAAAGAAATTGAAAAGAAATTTTCAACAGCAGATATTACCAACAGAGAGGGTGTTAAGCAAAAGTTTTTAGATTATAAAACAAAAGGTTTCCCTGCAGTTTCTACTTTGACATTGTTAACTGCTATGCAAAATGATGTTAAAAATACAGAGGCTGGAGCTTTTAATCTATTTTTAGGTAATGCATTAAAATCTGCTGCATCTATGAAAAATTTCCAAGCAATTGTTGTTTTAGATAAAAACGCTTATTTCCAAGGTGAATCTGTTACAGGTAAAGTAGTTTTAGGGCGTTATGATGCTAATACGGTTCCTACTTCTTTCAAAGGTCCTGGTAAAATTGAAAATGGTCAAGCAGTAATATCTATGACAGCTGGAGGAATTGGTGAGCAAAATATTTCTGGAGAGTTTGGTTTCATGGAAGATGGAAAAGAAGTTCCTTTGAAATTTGAAGGTAAGTATGTTGTTGTTCCACGTCCTAATCAAGCAATTATTTCAGCAGATAAAATGAATGTTGTTTATCGTGGAGTTCCTAATCCTATTTCTATTTCTGTTCCTGGTATTGCTTCTAACAAAGTTAATGCAAGTGCTCCAGGGATGTCTAAAGTAGGTGATGGTAAATTTATGTTAAAACCACAATCTGGTGCTGAAGTTAAAATTAACGTTTCTGCTACTATGCCAGATGGTAAAACAATGTCAAGTGCACAAGTATTCAGAATTAAAGGTTTACCCGCTCCAACAGGTAAAGTTGGAGGTATGGACAAAAATAAAGGTCCGAAATCTAATTTAGAAGTTTGTTCAATTACAGCTGTTATGGAAGATTTTGATTTTCCAGTTAGCGTGAATGTAACTCAATTTAACGTTAAAGTTCCGGGTCAACCTACAATTGTAGTATCTGGAAGTAAAATGGATGCAAGAGCTAGAGCTGCTATCGCTAAAGCTTCAAGAGGTGATGTTGTTATCATTTCTGAAATTAAAGCAAGTTTCCAAGGCATTGATCAAGTTGCAAAACGTGTATCACCTTGTACTTACGAAATACAATAAAATACTATATTTTGTGTTTATAGTATAAACCAAATTAAAATGAATAAGATGAATTGGAGAAATAGTATTGCAATTTTAGCATTAGGTTTAAGTTCTACTTTTGCTTTTGCACAGTCTAATCTTTTAAATGCTAAAACACCTGATCAAATCGGGAAAAAAACGGAAGCAGAGTTAAGTGCAGACAATGATAAACCATTACCATACGGATATGTTCATGATAGAGATATCTTAATGGGTAAACGTATGTGGGAAATTATCGATTTAGATGAAAGAGTTAATTTTCCTCTTTATTTTCCTGTAGAAGGTGATGTTATGTCTTCTCCAGATAGAAGACCATTATATAATGTTTTAGTTTCTGCAATTAAGGAAGGTAAAATTTCAGAGGTTTATGATTCAAGTTATTTTACTACTAAGAAAACTATGAAAGATATCGAGGCTTCGTTATTTAAAATTGATACTTCGGATGTTGGTAGAGAGCAAATGAATGAAGATATCGATGCCTATAGAAAGGGGACAAAAACTATTTCTGAAGAGTATATAAGAAAAACAGAGATTCAAGCTATTGATGTTGATGCCTATAAAATTGTTGGCTATTGGTATTTTGATAAGCGTCAAGGTGAGTTGAAATATCGTATGTTGGGTATTTGTCCAGTGGTTCCTGATGTATATACTATGGATAATGCTGAAAAAGATTATGTTGAATTATTTTGGGTATATTTCCCAGCTTCAAGAGATGTTTTGCATGAAGCTAAAGCTTTTAATAACAGAAACTCGGCAATGTCATTTACATTCGATCATTTATTAAACGCTAGACGTTTCAGTGGAGTAGTTTATTTAGAAGAAAATGTATACGGGGATCGTGAAATAGCTGAATATATGAAAGAAAATGCACAAATGCAATTATTAGAATCTGAGCGAGTAAAAGAAAAAATTCGTGATTTTGAACAAGATATGTGGAATTATTAATTTTATTTCTCCAATTTCATTTAAAAAGACTCTTACCATTGGTAGGAGTTTTTTAATTTTGCACCATGATAGATTATTTAATTGTTGGAAATGGTTTGGCTGGAATTTCTTTTGCTGAAATTGCTTTGCAAAACAATAAATCAATTTTTGTTTTTGATAATAATTCACAACCTTCATCTCGCGTAGCTGGTGGATTATATAATCCAGTTGTATTAAAGCGTTTTAGTGAAGTTTGGAAAGCTAAAGAACAAATCGACTTTGCATTCCCTTTGTATCATAACATTCAATCTAAATTAGGAGTTGTTTTCGATTTTGAATTACCTATTCTTCGTAAATTATTTTCTGTAGAGGAACAAAATAATTGGTTTCAAGCAGCAGACAAACCTAATTTAGAACCTTTTTTGAATTCTAAATTAATTTCAAGCTCTTATGAAAGTATTGCTTCTCCTTTTCATTATGGAAAAGTAAATCATACCGGTTATCTTGAAATTTCAATTTTAATTGAAGCTTATACCAACTATCTAAATACTTTAAGATGCTTTTCTACTGAAGCTTTTGAATATGGGAATATTAATTTTTTAGAAAACGGAATTCAATACAAAAACATATTAACCAAAAATATTATTTTTGCTGAGGGTTTTGGATTACATACTAATCCATATTTTAATGATTTGCCATTGGATGGAACTAAAGGTGAGTTATTAATCATTAAAGCACCAAGTTTGAAAGTTGACGTTGTTGTCAAATCTAGTATTTTTATTTTACCTATTGGAAATGATTTATATAAAGTCGGAGCAACCTATGATTGGTCTGATAAAACTAACAATCCAACTGAAAGAGGAAAGCAAGAGTTAGTAGAAAAGCTTTCTGAATTAATTTTATGTAATTTTGAAATTGTACAACATTTTGCAGGTGTTCGTCCAACAGTTAAAGATAGAAGGCCATTAGTAGGAACACACTCAGTTCATTCGCAATTACATGTCTTAAATGGTTTAGGTACTCGCGGAGTAATGCTAGGTCCGTATTTAGCTAATCAGCTTTTTGAACACATTGAATATCAATTTCCTTTGGAAAAAGAAATTGATATTGTAAGATTTTATAAGAAGAAGAGTTTAAATAAATAATTTTTTCAATTCTGTACTTGTTTCAGAATCTCATATGCGATATTAAAAAAGAAGTTAAAACGATTTCAGTATACAAATCAAAAATTCTATCTCAAAGTGGCTTTCTTTTCTCCTTTATGTTGTTTCCAATCTTTATCATAACTCATGAACATGTTAACCCAAATATTTCTAGACAGACGCATAATTACTGGCATAAAAACGATTAATGTAATAATTATTACAATAAAATTATTGATTAAACTTTTTTCACCAACAAAGAAATATGTAATTATAAATGCAGCTACTCCAAATGCAATTCCAAGTGCATAACTTACATACATAGCACCATAAAAAAACGACGGTTCTATTTTATATTTGGTTCCACAATGACCACAATTTTCGTGCATTTTGTAAACATCGACTACATTATATGGATTTTTGTCTAAATACATGCTTTCTTCATGGCAAGTTGGACAACTTCCTGTTAAAATACTATTTAATTTGGATCCTTTTTTTAACATTTGCAAAAAATTTTACACAAAGGTACAATAACAAACAATCTGTTCTGTAACAATTATTACAAATATTAATTTGTTTAACGAAAATTTGTTTTTTACTTGTAGACTTTTAAACTCATATACTTGTTAAATGCTGAACATACATAATTTATCGGTTTCATTTGGTGGAACATATCTTTTTGAAGAAGTTACTTTTAGACTAGGTTCTGGAGATAGAGTAGGACTAGTAGGGAAAAACGGCGCAGGAAAATCAACTATGTTAAAAATTTTAGCCAAAGATTTTGCTCCGGATTCTGGTCAAATAGCGACAGAAAAAGAAGTTAAAATGGGATTTCTTCGTCAGGATATCGATTTTGTAAAAGGAAGAACAGTTTTGGAAGAAGCTTATCAAGCTTTTAAAGAAATCAAACGTGCCGAATTTAGAATCGACGAAATCAATCACCAATTAGTAACTCGAACCGATTATGAAAGTCAGGAATATTCCGATTTAATTGAAGAATTGAGCGATGTAACACATCATTATGAAGTATTAGGTGGTTATAATTATGTTGGTGATACCGAAAAAATTCTTTTAGGTCTTGGATTTAAAAGGGAGGATTTTGAAAATCAAACAGATACTTTTTCAGGCGGTTGGAGAATGCGAATCGAATTAGCAAAATTATTATTACAATCAAATGATATTTTGCTTTTGGATGAGCCAACAAACCACTTGGACATTGAAAGTATCATTTGGTTGGAAGGTTTTTTGCGAAATTTTCCTGGAGTAGTAGTAATTGTTTCGCACGATAAAATGTTTTTGGATAATGTTACAAATCGAACCATTGAAATTTCTTTAGGAAAAGCTTACGATTTTAATAAACCGTATTCAGAATATTTGGTATTGCGTCAGGAAATTCGTGAAAAGCAATTGGCAACTCAAAAAAATCAGGCTAAAAAAATAGAAGAAACTGAAAAATTAATCGAGAAATTTCGTGCCAAGGCTTCAAAAGCTTCAATGGCGCAATCATTGATTAAAAAATTAGATAAAGTAGAACGAATTGAAGTAGATGAAGATGATAATTCTGTGATGAATATCTCGTTTCCAGTATCACAAACACCAGGAAGAGTTGTTGTAGAAGCTGAACATGTTACCAAATCGTATGGAGACAAAATCATTTTAAAAGATATTTCACTTTTAGTAGAAAGAGGAAGCAAAGTGGCTTTCGTAGGTCAAAATGGACAGGGAAAATCAACATTTATGAAAGCTATAGTGAACGAGTTTGAGTACGAAGGTTCTATCAAATTGGGTCATAATGTGCAATTGGGTTACTTTGCGCAAAATCAAGCGGAATATTTAGATGGTGAAATTACTTTGCTACAAACTATGGAAGATGCGGCAACAGATACAAACCGTTCTAAAGTTCGTGATATGTTGGGTTCGTTTTTATTTCGTGGCGATGATGTAGAGAAAAAAGTAAAAGTACTTTCGGGTGGCGAACGAAATCGTTTGGCGCTTTGTAAATTACTTTTGCAACCTATAAACGTTTTAGTAATGGACGAGCCAACCAATCACTTAGATATTAAGTCTAAAAACGTTTTAAAGGCTGCTTTAAAGCAGTTTGAAGGAACTTTACTATTGGTTTCTCATGACCGTGATTTTTTGCAAGGCATGTCTAATATTGTGTACGAATTTAAAGATCAGAAAATTAGAGAATATCTAGGTGACATTAATTTTTTCTTAGAACAGAAAAATGCAATGAATATGCGCGAAATTGAAAAGAAAGACGTAGTTTCGAATACAAATATAAATAAATCAGCAAAAAATATTTCATACGAAGATCAAAAGAAAGTTAAATCATTACAAAATAGATTAAGTAAAATTGAAAGTCAAATTCAGCAATTAGAAAAAGACATTCAGTACGATGATAAAGCATTAGCCTTAAATTACGACAAACATATTGAAGATACTACGTTTTTTACAGCTTACGAAAAAAAGAAAAAAGAGTTAGAACAATTATTAGAAGATTGGGAAAATGTGCAACTAGAAAGTGACACTATCCTAAAAAGTGTGTAAGTAATTCCCATTATTTTAAACCTACACACTTTTTAGGATAGTGTCTGTGCTTAAAAATGTTGCTTAACTTTAACTCTATTTTTTATTTACATATCTAGTGTATCGCTATTTCAGGACAAAGCATTACTAATACAAAAAAAACTCCGATTTTACATCGAAGTTTTCTTTTCTATTTCTGTCTGAAATAAATGTCTATTGGAACGCCACTAAAATTGTATTGTTCTCTCAATTTATTTTCAATAAAACGTTTGTACGGGTCTTTTACATATTGTGGCAAGTTAGCAAAAAACACAAATTGAGGGGTTGGTGTTGGCAACTGCATACAATATTTAATTTTCACATATTTTCCTTTTAAAGCAGGAGGTGGTGTTGCTTCAATAATTGGCAACATCAACTCATTAAATTTTGAAGTCGAAATACGTTGTTTTCTGTTTTCAAAAACTTCAACAGCTGTTTCTAATGCTTTTAGTAAACGTTGTTTGGTTAAAGCCGAGATAAAAAGAATAGGCACATCAGTAAATGGCTGTAATTCTTCTCTAATTTTACGTTCATAATCACGAGTAGTCATAGTGTCTTTTTCAACCAAATCCCATTTGTTTACCAAAATTACTACACCTTTTCGGTTTTTCTCAGCCAACCAAAAAATACTTTGATCTTGTCCTTCAAATCCACGAGTAGCATCAATTACTAATAAACAAACATCACTATGTTCAATAGCTCTTACCGAACGCATTACCGAGTAAAATTCTAAATCTTCTTTTACTTTAGCTTTACGTCTAATTCCAGCAGTATCAACTAAGTTGAATTCAAATCCAAAACGGTTGTATTTTGTATCAATTGCATCACGAGTAGTTCCAGCAATGTCAGTTACCACAAATCTATCTTCACCGATTAAAGCGTTGATGAATGATGATTTTCCAGCATTTGGTCTTCCTACTACACAAAAACGTGGTAGTGGTTCTACTTCTTCAGTAACTTCTGGCATTTCAGGTAATATTTCGACTAATTTATCTAAAAGTTCTCCCGTTCCGCTTCCGCTCATTCCTGAAATCGAATAGTATTCTCCTAGGCCTAAATTATAAAACTCAACAGCGTCTTTTTCACGCATTGCGTTGTCTACTTTGTTAATCACTAATAAAACAGGTTTTTTAACCTTACGAAGTAATTTAGCTACTTCATCATCCATAGGTGTAATGCCTTCTTCTACATCAACTATAAATATAATAGCATCTGCTTCGTCAATAGCTAATTCTACTTGACGACGAATTTCAGCTTCAAAAATATCGTCAGATCCTTTGATATAACCTCCTGTATCAATTACAGAAAACTCCTTTCCGTTCCACTCACTTTTTCCATAATTTCTATCACGCGTAACACCGCTTACCGAGTCAACAATAGCTTCTCTTCGCTGAATTAAACGGTTAAAAAATGTG
>Ga0209480_10000141_pt1 | contig 65073 bp, 59 predicted proteins | sample JI61114C2DNA_FD_187501 | JGI IMG/M metagenome (GOLD analysis project Ga0209480, IMG submission 187501) | Wastewater effluent complex algal communities from Wisconsin, to seasonally profile nutrient transformation and Carbon sequestration -... | ecosystem: Engineered > WWTP > Effluent > Algae...
AGATTCAGGCTTGAAGCCATTTTTCATATCGCTTCAGGCACAATCTGGCATTTGCAATATAATTTATTGATTGCTGGTGAATGATTTTCTTTTCATAGTTACGAACTAGTCGCCGCTGGCGATTTAAACCATTTTATCATAAATCCGCTTGATCCATCAGGTGGTCAGTATGAGTACATCAGCAAGCTCAGCCTGGTTAATACTAAAATAGGTGAAAAACTGAGCATTCATGGTGAAGTTGACCACTCTCAGTTCTACAATAAAAACTCTAGTGAATATCGCTCTCCTGAAATCAGACGCTCTTATTTTGTAGGCGATTACATCTGCGCGATCAGCTCTAAAGCCATTACCGCTACTAGGCTTACTGATATGACAACGACCGCGAGCTACCAGTTGCCATAAAAAGACACCAGGTTTAGGCCTGGTGTCTTTAAGAATTAATGCTAAAAACTATTACTTCTTGTTATGATAGCGGTGCTCCAAGAGGTAGCGCAAATTATCGGCCTCAATTTTGTGAGCCGCATAAAAATAACGCCAGTAATCGCCAACCCAAGATCGGTCTTTTTTGTTTTGTGCATCTTTAAGCCATGCTGGTGATTCTTTGGCTTGTCGATCGTAATAAGGATGTTTGCAGTTAAGCCACATGAGGATGGTACCAGGGCAATTAAGCGTTGGTTTGGCATCCACAAAGCGTAAGTAATAGCGCATCCATAGCTCTTCTTTTTGGTCCCATGCACAGAAATAATCGACTACGCGAGACTCTTTATGAGCATCGCTACGGACGAAAATTTCGGTTGGTGGAGCCAGTAATTCTTTAGCTTTATAAATACCCTTACCAATGTGCTTTAAATCACGAACACTGTAGGTCCATTCTTCGAGAGAATAGACGTTAGCTGCATATTCCCAAGCATAATCAACCGGTACATCTATAAAATCATTGACATTACACCACTGGCCATAGACTTCTTCATGGGTATATTTGTCTTTAGTTTCACGTTCACAGCGAGCAGCGGTTTCTTTAACCGAATAGTGCTCAGCCCGATGAAGACCTTTGACGTGATCCAACGGAATACCACCGGTTAATAAATCAGCCTTAGACCATGGACCATCTTCATTTCTACCTACATTAAGCATCATAAACCTCCTTTTAGATGCGAAAAACCATGGAGCAGACAAAGTCTGCACCATTGGAAAACGTGCCGGCTGCAATCATATCGCCCTTTTTGATAATCTTATGGGCCAGACCGTGAGCCAGTGTTATGGGAATTGAGCTTTGAAATAAGTTGCCAAAGAGCTCAAAGGTATCGTGAACTTGGTTGGACTTAAAACCCAAGCGTTCGCGCCATTCGCCAATCAAACCCATGTTGGGCTGGTGGCTGAGAAAAAAATCAATATCACTCTTATTGAGCCCCGATTTTTCAATAGCTACTTCAACCGCTGAAACTACCGATGTAATCGAGTCTTCTCTAAGGCGCCTTAGCATCGCTCGCGAAAACTCTATTTGTAAGGGGCCAGGGCAAGCTACTGAAAAAGGTTTTTTAACGCCATCAGTTTTTTTCGGCTCACAGACCATCAAGCCAAAATTATCGCCACGAACCTGCTCATAGCTAGCAATAATCGAAGACTGCCCACGTTCAACTAAGCTAGCCGAGGCACCATCACCTAAAACTGCGGATTTGGGATTGAGCTGAAAATCATCGAGCCGCGAAATAAAATCAGTGACCGTCAATAGCACTGCTTTATGATAGCGAGTATCTCCAAGTAAAGCGTCAGCAACTTTGAGCAGCGATAAATAAGAAGTACAGCCTGTGTCAACCTGCATGATGATAGCATTGGATAAGCCGGCCAATTTCCTCACCTGAGGCCCAATGCCGGTCTTGGCTCGATCGTTGAGCGCACAAGAATAGAGCAGCAGGTCAATGCTTGAAGCGTCACTACCAGTTTCAGCTAGGAGCTTTTTCACCGCCCGCGAACCAAGTTCTGCTGCTGAATAATCAGGATAGGCAAAGCGCCGCTGTTTAGGTCCGATAAACCAGCGGTCCCTATTAGAACCTCTTAGGGATTGATTGCTTGGTCCATCGACTACTCGCTGTGGCATGAAAAACGACACATGGCGAATCAAAGCACCAGTTTTTGACTGGGTCATGAGGCCACCTGCTAATGATGTGTCTGATTATTATATTTTTTAAGCCAGTTAAGTGCTTCTTCTTTATTGTTAAATAATTTGGTGGGATTAGGTGTCCTATTAAAGCCTAAGAAAAAGTTTGAAATAACTTTGCCAATAAAAGACCGTGTTACTCCAGCGCAAGCTGCGACTGTTTGCCAGGTATCTTGCTCCCCGTAATAGGCTCTTGCCTTCGGATCCATTTTGCGTAGTTCAGTGAAATCAACCAACATACATCTAGGATGACCTGCTGAAAGTATTTTCACCGCCTCCCAGGCTTCTTTGGCGTCTTCAATACTTTCCTCAGCATTAGGAAGAAAGTCTTTATGAATAATACCGTCTTCAATATATACTTTAGCAGTTCTAGTGGTTATTTGATTATCAGACATTTTTGCCCCTTAGCCCGCAATTAAATTATATATTTTTGCAGAGAAAATGGCAAAATTTTGAATTATTTTATATTAGCGTTATTTTCTAGATATCTATATTTAATAAAGATTAACTGTCGGATCAAATTTACTGGCATGTTCCGGTTTTAGATCAGAAATTTCTTGAATATTGCGCGCTTTTTTATAAAGCTCGTTGCGTAAATCAGGCAGTCCCTGAGCCGTAGCCGCGCTGATTCTGATAAATTTAACTTGCTTAGCTCTTAAATAATCTTCCAAATCTTTTAGGTGAGTTAATTGCTCATCGCTAACTACATCGAGCTTATTAATAGCGACAATCTGTGGCAAAGCAAAAAGCTCCTCACTATAATTTTTAAGCTCACGATTAATCGTTTCATAACGTTCAATGAGGTTCACAGCTTCACTGGCATCTATCAGGTGGCAAAGCACCCGCACCCGCTCTAGGTGGCGTAAAAAGCGAAAGCCCAAACCATGACCCGCAGATGCACCCTCAATTAAACCCGGAATATCGGCAATCACCATTGTGCGGCCGAGGTCAATCTCACAGACACCCACCATAGGCTTTAGCGTAGTAAAAGGATAATCAGCCACTTTAGGGCGAGCATTGCTGAGGCGGGTTAACAAAGTTGATTTACCAGCATTAGGAAAACCGAGCAAACCAACATCAGCCATTAACTTCAGGGTTAATTTGAGCTCGCGCTCTTCACCGCTAAAACCTTCAGTGGCTCGTTCGGGAGCACTATTAAGCCGGCTCTTAAAATGGGCGTTGCCAAAACCACCGTCTCCACCGCGACAAATAATCAGACGCTGGTCGTGCTTAGTGAGGTCAAACTGAACGCGAGTTTGTTCATCAGTTAACACAGTACCGACAGGGACGAGTACGATACGATCGGGGGCATGACGGCCAGTTTTATTCTTGGATTCACCTTTTTGCCCATTATTAGCATAGATCAAGGACTGCTGCTTTAAATCTAGTAATGAGTTCATGCCTTCTTTGGCGATAAAAACTACATTACCGCCACGACCGCCATCACCGCCAGCAGGGCCACCCATGGGCACAAACTTTTCCCGGCGCCAAGCAACGATACCAGGGCCCCCATCGCCAGCTTTAACTTTAATTCGTGTCTCATCAACAAACCGCATTAGCTAGCCTTCTTAGCCGCTGCAACTATGACTCGAGCAGGGCGCAGCAAACGACCGTGTAATAAACAACCTGAGCATAGCTGCTCTAAAATAGTGCCTGGATTGCTGTCATCTTCGCGCTCGCCAATCGCTTCGTGACGGCTAGGGTCAAAGCTTTCACCCTGAGCATCAAAAAACTCCACGCCATATTTTTGCAAAGCATCACTAAGCTGCTTTAAAACCATTTCAACACCGAGCACAAGATCCTTGGCAGAATCAGTAGTTTTACCGCTCTTAATTGCTGCTGAAAGATTATCTATTACCGGCAGCAAGTTTAAGATCAAACCTTCATTGGCAAACTTAAGGCTCGCCAAATGCTCTCGCTGGGAGATTTTTTTAAAGTTATCAAACTCAGCTGCCACTCTTAACAGACGATCGTTGGTTTCTTTGAGCTCTAGCGTGAGCTTATCCTCCATGCTTGGCTCTGCTACCGGCAGCAGCTCAACTTCAAGCTCAGACTCATTACTGTCTTTGATCGGTTCATTCATGGACTCACCTAATTATAAGTATTTTTAGACCTTGCTAGCTTAATCTTTGAGCCTGGTTGGACAATAGGGGGTGAACCTAGTAATTAAAGCATTGGTACCAGTTCATCATGTCCATGAGATAAAGCCCAATCTGAAGGAAGGTCACCATTATTATTTTTAATAGCTCTAAGTTCTGGAAATTTAACAACTAAGTACTGCACCACTTCTGTATGACCACCTTTAGCAGCCCAATGCAGCGGAGTGTTACCTTGCTCATCTCTTACTATTTTGTCATCAGTAATAAACTCAGGAAAAGCACTGATAATCGTGTTTAATAAATACCAGTCACCTTGTTCAGCAGAGCGATGTAACAAGGTTGTTTTTTCATCACCACGCAGAAATTTTTTATCAGATAAGTAACCCAAATATTCCAAAAAATATTTTACATCGTGGTAATGACTGCCATTTCTTGGTGCGTTGTCGGTTTTAAATCGCACTCCACCATCTAATCCATATCTATCCTTGCTCTTTTTTGATTTGTAAAAAAGCTGTTTATATGAATATTTCATAAATACATCTAGATATGAATAAGCTAAAGAGTAATCTTTTTTTATGTGTTTAATAAATGGCTCAAAGATTTCAGAGCTGCTTTTTTCTGTTGGAATATATGAGTAATATGAAATACCTTTAAGTCCATAAAGATCAGTCCAAATTACTCTTGCTTTTTCTTTTGTGATTTTAAGATTATTCTCAAATAAGAGTGGAGTATAGTCACAGATATTTGATGTATCTATAACAGATATCTTTTCATTGTCTAAGAAATTAAGATTGTTAATGTTGTTAACGACAAAAATTACCGAGCCGTTTTTAGCTTTATGTTGTATTTTTGTGAATAAATTATCATTGAGAAGATAGTTTACTTTATCAAAGGAATAATTATTTGAATTTAGAAATAGCTTTAAAATTTCTGGCTGAACAGAGAAAAATATTTTTGCAAAATTATCTATATTGCTAAAGTAATATTTTTTGATCTTCTTAGAGATATTATTATTTTTTCCTAATCTAATTCTTATCTTATTAAGAACATTTTGATAATTTAGTGATTTTGAATTTTCTACATAATCAGCTTTTCTGAGTGAGAGATAATCTTTTCGGTTTTTGGATAGCTTTAAAAGAAGAGTATTGAAGTCATTATATGCTTTTGTTCTTGGATTAATGTCTACGCCAACTAAACCAGTGCATTTTTCACATAAAGATAAATCAATAAAACTTCGTTCTGTTCCTGTTGAAACTAATAATCCTTCTTTTGTCAAAATATCAAAATGCTCTTTTATGTCATAAGCATTGTTCTCGTTTGGTACTAAATAATCTGCAAAATCTTTAAATGAATAAACATCCAGATTATTTATCATCCATTGTTCACTTAGTCTTTTTTCGATATGTGAAGAGGACAAATTGAAAGAAAACAGAGTTACAAATATGTAAGCAGATTTAATTATTAGTTTTGATGTCATAATTGTAATTCCTATTTATTATATGAAGTTATAGTAGTACATATTTTTTTATCTTTTTTGTCAATAGGCACCTAATACAGCGCTTTTCATATATTTGATTTGTAATACAGTTTTTCAGCTCAATAATTGAGTTTACGTATTCAGGGATATTCCTGGCCTTCCTCCGCCTAAGCTTTTCCTTTTTGGTTCGGATCTTTTTTGAAAACGCTGTATTTATCTAAGCGCAATTGGCGAAAGAAACTCTTAAGCAATTCAGCGCTTTGCTCGGCTAATACGCCATTTATGGTGGCAAATTGGTGATTAAGCCGCTGATCTTGAGCTACTTGGTAAAGGCTATCAATGGCTCCAAATTTAGCATCTTTGGCCCCATAGACTAGGAGATTGATCCTGGCGTGCATAAGAGCGCCTGCACACATAAGACAAGGCTCTAGGCTTGAGTACACTGTTGAGCCAGTTAAACGCCAGCGTCCTAACTTATGGGAAGCAAGTCTAATCGCTAACAACTCGGCATGGTCTAAGCTTGATTGATTAAGCTCACGTTGATTATAAGCTTCGGCCACAATCTTATCTTCTACGACCACTAAAGCACCCACCGGCACTTCACCCAAAGACTGAGCTATGTTGGCCAATTCTAAAGCACGAGCCATGTATTTTTCGTGATTCACTAAGTTACTCAAAAATTATTTGGCTATTCTTGGATAAATCACTCGCAATATTTTTTTGATGAGCCTCCAATGTGCCACCGCCAATCTCTAGCAATTTAGCATCACGCCATAAACGCTCAACCACATACTCACCCATGTAGCCATAGCCGCCTAATACCTGAATGGCTGAATCGGCAATCTCTTTGGCACAGCTTGAAGTTATTAGCTTAACTGCATCGCTATCTATTCGCCCATGAGCGCGGCTTAAATCTGCATGATAGGCCACGTTATAAACATAAGCCCGACACGCTTTATATTTGGCATAGCCTTCTGATATATGTTTTTGAATCTGGCCAAAGTTAACAATTTTTTGCCCAAAAGCACTGCGAACATTGGCATAACTATTCATAATTACTAAACATCTACGAGCAATACCTAAGCTCATGGCAGCGAGCGCCAAGCGCTCGATTTCAAGGTTACGCATCATATGCATGAGCGCATTACCTTCATGGCCAACGATCTGGTCAGCTCTTAGCTGACAATCGGCAAAAACTAATTCAGCGGTAATTGAAGCACGCATACCAAGTTTATGTTTAAGCTTTTGGCCAACACTAAAACCCGCTTGATTAGCCTCAACAATAAAAGACGAGAGACTTTTTTTATTAGACGAGCTTTTAGTGTATAAAAATACTACGTCAGCAGGAGTGCCATGCTCATCTTTAGCCCCGTTAGTAATCCACATCTTACGGCCATTTAAAATAAAGCCTGCAGGGTTTTTTTGTGCATGAGAGCTTAAAGCCAGCACGTCAGTGCCTGCTTCAGGCTCTGAAAGAGCCATCGCTCCAATCCATTCACCTGAACATAGTTTAGGTAGGTAGCGTTGTTTTTGTTCATGATTGGCATTGTGGGCAATATTATTGACACAGAGTATGGCATGGGCCAAATAAGCTAAACAAAAGCCGGGGTCTACTGCCGAAAGCTCCTCATGAACCAATACTGCTGCCACAGCATCCATAGCTGATCCACCATATTGTTCAGGAGCCGTAAGACCTAAAATACCTAAGTCTCCTAAATCACGAAATAATTTGATATCAAACCGCTCTTCGGCGTCCCGTTCTAAAGCTCCTGGCTCTAAGCTAGTTTCAGCAAACTTGCGTAGCGTATTACGCAGCATAGCATGTTCGCCGCTAGGCGAAAAAATCGTCCTGTGGTGGGTCACTGCCAACTCCTCAACAAAAAGCATCGGACTTATTAGAGCATAATCCGACTAGTTTTACATGACCCTAGGCATAAACCTTGATTAGTTAGAAGGTTATTTTTCTAAAATTTTAATAATTTATATGCAAATTTATGTGGTAATTACTATTGACAATAATCACATGAATAACAGCAGGAATAAATTAATATGTTAACATATAAAATGAAATCGCTTCAACTAGTTGCAGGCTTAGCCTTAGCTCTGATTTCAACTACAGGTAGCGCCTTCACCAATGATTATCAAAAAAAGGTTATCAAAGAAATAATAAGTACAGAGATAAGCTATTTTGAGGGATTGAGTAATTTGAAACTTTTTTTTATCGATCCTATTCTTGAAAGCAAGTTAATAAAAAACTCTGAAATAACTAGCAAAATTAAAACGCTTAGTGGCTATATTGAGCAGGCAAAGGTTTTATCTAAATTAATGGTAGAAGATTTAACTAAAAATAAGGATAATCTCAATGAGATTGCCGGTGTTTTTATAGATTTGTCACCAGGTTTTGGAATACTTGCACCATTTGTAAGAGATTATTCAAGCTTGAGCTCTTTCATGGAGAGCAAAGTTTTTAAAGATAATAAAAAAGTGCAAGAAATAGTGCTCAATTTAAGCAAAAAAACTGGTGGTAAAAAAATTGGTGACTTTATGATCACTCCCGTACAAAGAGTGCCAAGATATGTGATGCTGTTAGACGTGTTATTTAAGCAAGATCCCACAACAGGTAAGCTCCCAGCAAAACAAGAAGAAGCGCTTAGAGCAACAAAAGCTGCAGGAGAATATATTAACAATTTTGGTCGTTAAAAAAGTTCTTAGATTTTGGACACCCTCTTGCCTAATCTAAATCGAGAACTTAAGAAGCTCTTGGTTTGGTCCTGTAACTCAGTTGGTAGAGTGCCACCCTTACAAGGTGGAGGTCGTAAGTTCGAGTCTTACCGGGACCACCAAAAAAAGCCTCGAGATTATCGAGGCTTTTTTCTTAAGCATTAAGAAATTTACTTCTTGTTGCCCAAAACTTCTTTAAATCTCTTCGCTGGACGGAAACCTACCGTCTTGGAAGCTTTGATTTTAATGGTTTCGCCTGTACGCGGATCACGCCCAGTGCGAGCCTTGCGCGAACGAAGTTGGAAGGTACCAAAGCCAGGGAAAGAGAACTTTTCGCTGGTTTTGATACTGTGTTGCATCGCTGCAAACACGGCTTCAGTGATTTCAGTGGCTGTTTTTTTGGTTACGTTTTTTTGTTGCTTACATACAAAATCAATCAGTTCTTGTTTAGTCATTGACCTCTCCTCCAAATATAATGCTCTATGCCGCCAAACGCGCTTTTTAATATTGCGCTGGTAACTTGTATTGTATCACATCTACAAGCAACCGCGGCTACCAGGATTATGTCATTTGCCTAGAAAAATGTGTAAATTGCAATAACCTTTCTCTTTTAGGGATTAAAAATATTAAAAAGTTAATCTTTTTTAGGTAGTTTTTTTTCGCCCATAACTATCAAAGGTGGCTCTTTTCGTAATATAGCACGCTCATTAAAAACTACTTCCCGCACGCCTTCCTGGCTTGGTATGTCGTACATAACGTTGAGCATCGCTGCTTCAAAAATAGCTCTTAAACCTCTCGCTCCAGTTTTTTTCTCACACGCTTTTTTAGCGGCAGCACTTAAAGCATCTTTGGTGAATCGTAAGCTCACGCCATCAAGCTCAAACAATCGTCCATATTGCTTGGTAATAGAATCTTTAGGCTCTTCTAGCACACGGATCAGTGCTTCTTCATCTAAAGGATCAAGCACTGCCCATACCGGCAAACGGCCAATAAATTCAGGAATTAAACCAAAGCGCAACATATCTTGGTTATTAACTTCATGTAAGATGTTGGTTTTTTTAATATCTTTTTTAGTCGCTGCCGATCCAAAACCGAGTGATTTTTTACCTAAACGGGCACTGATAATATTTTCTAAGCCAGAAAAAGCACCGCCACAGATAAACAAAATTTGTGAAGTATCAACTTTCACCAATTCTTGGTGAGGATGCTTACGACCCCCTCGTGGAGGTACGTTACACACCGATCCTTCAATAATTTTTAGGAGCGCTTGTTGCACGCCTTCACCCGATACGTCACGGGTGATGCTCGGGTTTTCACTGCGACGACTGATTTTATCAATTTCATCTATATAGACGATGCCGCGCTCGGCTAATTTCACGTCACCGTTAGCGGCATTAAGCAAGTTGGCAATAATGCTCTCAACGTCCTCACCAACATAACCCGCTTCCGTGAGACAGGTAGCATCAGCAATGGCAAAAGGCACCTGTAAGAGATTGGCCAAAGTTTGGGCAAGCAAAGTCTTACCAGAACCAGTAGGACCAATCAGCAAAATATTACTTTTTTGTAGTTCAACATCGCTGGTATCAAGCGATGACAAAATTCTTTTGAAGTGATTGTGCACTGCTACTGATAAAACTTTTTTAGCTCGCTCTTGGCCAACGATATAATTATCAAGCACCGCTTTTATTTCAGAGGGTTTAAGTAAATGTGACTTTTTGGATTCAAACATGGGCCCATCTTCATCAGATGCGATGATCTCGTTGCATAAAGAAACGCACTCTTCGCAAATATAAACTGATGGCCCGGCCACGAGCTTTTTAACTTCGCGCTGAGACTTCCCGCAAAATGAGCACAAGAGAATTAAATCCTTTTTATTCGTCACGCTTATCCACCTAAGCCTGAGCTACTTTAGGAATATCATGACGTTCAACAACTTTGTCGACCACGCCATATTCAATTGCTTGGTTAGCACCCATATAAAAGTCTCGCTCAAGATCAAGATTTATTTTATCAATTGATTGCCCTGTATGGCGAGATAAAATAGTGTTGTTCATCTCTTTGATTTTGAGCATTTCACGCGTGGTGATTTCGATATCCGTTGCCTGGCCCCTGGCGCCACCGTGTGGCTGATGAAGCATCACACGGCTATGAGGTAAAATATAGCGTTTACCATGGGCACCAGCGGCTAATAATATAGCTGCCATCGAAGCGCACATGCCAACACAAAAGGTTGAAACATCGCATTTAACAAATTGCATGGCATCGTAAATAGCTAGACCAGAGTTTACTACACCGCCTGGTGAGTTAATGTACATAATAATATCTTTTTCTGGGTCTTCACTTTCGAGAAATAATAATTGGGCAAGTACCGAATTAGCAATCTGATCATCAATGGCTGTACCCAAGAAAACAATGCGGTCTTTCAGTAAGCGCGACCAAATATCGTAAGCTCTCTCGCCACGCGGTGTTTGTTCTATAACAGTAGGCGGATAATAATTGAGTATTTTTTCAGATCTATTCATCTTAGCTCCCAAGCTCGTTTTTACTGATTACTGACCCATCTGACAATATTTTATAAACAATAGGTTTACCAGTGGGGATTTCCATGTTTATTATATCGTCGTCAGATAGTTTATCTAAATGTTTAATCAATGCTCTTAAAGAGTTACCATGAGCAGCTATTAAAACAGTCTTTCCTTGCCTTAACCAAGGCTCTATCTGGTTGAAATAATAGGGCAAAACCCGCTCAATGGTATCTTTAAGGCTCTCTCCCCCTGGTGGTTGTTCGTTAAAACCGCGGCGCCAGCGATGGACCTGCTCAGGGCCAAACTTAAGCCGGGCCTCATCTTTATTCATACCTTGTAGATCACCGTAATGGCGCTCATTAAGGGCAGAATCACAAAAATAAGCGGCCGGTTTTTTGCTTACCAAAGCTAGTTTAGCAGTCTCTTGTGCCCGTTTTAAGCTTGAGCAAAAAACTGCATCAAAATTATAGTCTTTAAGCAGTTGCCCGGCTTTTTGAGCTTCTTCACGGCCCTGAGGGCTCAGATCAACATCGACCAGGCCAGTGAAGATATTTTGTTGGTTCCATAAAGACTGTCCATGTCGTAATAGCACCAAACTTGCCACCATAACGTCTCCTAGCCAAACAGGTTAAGACCATATTTAGCGATCAGTGGCGCAACTACCAAGGCCACTACGCTCATCAGTTTGATCAAAATATTCAACGACGGTCCCGAAGTATCCTTAAAAGGATCGCCTACGGTATCGCCGGTCACTGCAGCCGCATGTCGAGCTGAGCCTTTGCCGGTGTTAGCTTGAGGGTTTTTAGCTTCGCCTTCGATTTGTTTCTTAGCATTATCCCATGCGCCACCAGAGTTTGACATAAAAATAGCTAATAACACACCTGAAGCGGTTGAGCCTGCCAATAAACCACCTAAAACCAAACCATTACGATCGGCAAAACCAGCGATTACTGGCACTAAGATCGCTAAAATTCCAGGATTTACCATCTCCCTCAGCGCTGCTTTGGTAGAAATATCGACACAGCGAGCATGATCAGCCTTGGCAGTACCCTCCATTAAACCCGGTATTTCTTTAAACTGACGACGTACTTCTTTGATCATCTCAAAAGCAGCATTACCTACAGCTTTCATCGCCATTGACGAGAATAAGAACGGCAACATGGCACCAATAAATAAACCAACCATGACTTGGGGTTGACTAACGTCAATAACAATTTGTGAAGCATTTTTACCGAGGCTTGCAGACAGCTGGGTCTGATAGGCGCTAAACAAAGCAAAAGCAGTAAGCGCTGCCGAGCCAATGGCAAAGCCTTTACCGATTGCGGCCGTGGTATTACCTACCGCATCGAGATTATCAGTCCGCTCTCGTACTTCTGGTGGTAAACCCGCCATTTCAGCAATACCACCAGCGTTATCAGCAATCGGGCCGTAGGCATCAACGGCGAGCTGAATACCAGTAGTTGAAAGCATACCCAAGGCGGCCATGGCGATTCCATAAAGACCAGCCAATTGGTAGGCAACAATAATGGCTACACAAATCAATATGATCGGCATGGCGGTTGAACGCATACCGACAGCAATACCTGAAATAATGGTTGTGGCTGAACCGGTGCTAGTAGCTGAAACAATTTCGTTAACCGGCGGTCGGCCCTTGGCGCAATAATATTCGGTCACAAAACCTACACCAATACCGGCAATCAAGCCAGCTGCCATTGCGCCAAATAGACCCCATTTTTGAAAAATCACCGCACCACCAGGTGCAAAAAACCATTCAGGTAAGAGCAGGTGAATAGCCGCAGCCGATCCTAACAACATCAAAACACCTGCCGACCAGGTACCCATATTAAGCGCAACCTGGGGATTGCCCTGTTCAGAAGTGCGTACCCACAAAGTGCCGAGCATGGAAGCGATAATACCAACGGCCGATAAAATGAGCGGCAAATAGACAAAGACCAGAGTTCTTTCAAACTGTTCAATACCGCCATTGGCAAAAGTCACGGTAGTTAAGGTTGCGCCAATGATCATGGATGACACAATAGCGCCCACATAGGATTCAAATAAATCAGCTCCCATACCTGCTACGTCGCCAACGTTATCACCAACGTTATCGGCAATGACCGCAGGGTTACGGGGGTCATCTTCGGGGATACCTATTTCAAGCTTGCCGACTAAATCAGCTCCCACATCAGCTGCTTTGGTATAAATCCCACCACCAACCCGGGCAAATAGCGCAATCGAAGACGCACCCATCGAAAAGCCTGACAAAACCACCAATACATCTTGAATATGATCGTCACCGGCAAGTCCCGGCACCTGTTGGTAGGCAAAGAATAACAAAGCTAAACCAAGGATACCTAAGCCCACCACGCTCATACCCATGACCGTGCCGCCAGAAAAAGCAATATTAAGTGCTTTGGTTAGACTTTCACGAGCAGCAGCAGTGGTTCGTACATTGGCAGCCGTTGCTACCCGCATACCAAATAAACCTGATAAGCCTGAACATAAAGCGCCAGCAACAAAAGCGCTAGCCTGCAGCATTAGCACTGGATTGCCCATATGTGACAAAGCCAAGCAAGCTGCGACTGTAATTACGAAATAGCTCAACAGCCGATATTCTCGCTTAAGAAAGGCCATAGCACCTTCACGAATCGCTGCTGAAATCTCTTGCATACGCTCGGTACCGGCATCAGCTGCGTTAATTTTGCTACTCTTAAACCAGGCAAAAGCCAGCGCTAATAAGCCCACTACTGGGGTTAAATACAAAACGACGTCCATGTAGTATTACTCCGTGCCAAAAATTTTAAAATTCTGACACCGATTAACGGATTGGCGCACAGGGGTCAATGACAGGCGATTTTCTGATAAACCTGATTGAAAATAATAGGATGGGCGCTGATGGCTGAGTTTGCGCTCACCGGATCTGCCCCAGAAAAACTGGTTATGGTACCGCCGGCACCGCGAATGACCGGAATGACCGGCAAAATATCCCAAGGCGCCATCTTGGCATCGACCATGATATCGGCTTTGCCTGATGCAAGTAGTAAATAGCCAAAACCATCGCCCCAGGTACGAAAGAGCTTTACTTTTGTGAGCAAATCATTGAAGCCGGTTTGGTTATGCAGCCGTCCGATATTAAGCAAATCAGTACAAAGTAAGGTGCTATCAGCGAGCGCTCCTGGTTCACGCATTCGTGTAGCTTGGCCGTTAAGCCAGGCATGATGATTGTCACCTTCGCACCGAAGCTGAGCGATAGGTTGATTAATGGCTCCTAGGATGGGTTGGCCATTTTTTAAGAGAGCGATTAAGGTCACAAATAGCGGCACACCATGGATAAAAGCAATCGTTCCATCAATAGGATCAAGCACCCAAACGTAAGTAGCGTCAGGATTTTTATTACCATATTCTTCGCCAATAATACCGTGCTCAGGATAGCGTGATTCAATGAGCTTACGCATAGCAAGCTCCGCTTCTTGATCAGCAATAGTTACAGGTGTTTGATTAGACTTTTGATCAATGCGGTAATCTCTTTTATGAAAATAATGAGCAATAATATGAGCGCTGGTGTCTAGCAGCTCATTCATGAAGGTACGCATATTAATCAACCTCAGCGATAGAAAGCACTGTTGGCATTTGAGAAATCGTTTTAGTGATTAGGTGAGGAAACTTAGATTTTTGATCAGCCAGTAGTTGCCATTTTTCAAACAAAATCTCTTGTTCTCCTGAATGTTCTTTGACTGGCAGCAAAGAGCTTTTATTGATCCATAACTGGGCAGCGGCATTATTTAGTGCTCGTGCGCCGATAATATAAACAGGTTCGTTCGCAAAAAAACCCAAACTGACAATATTGGTATCCACATGAAGGGTTCTCAAATATTCAAGCAGACGGTTTTTTGAGCTGCAGTTCATCAACTCATCAAGAATACCAAGCTTAAGAGAGGTTGATATCGGTGAAGGCTGGTTAACAGTAAGATCCGTACCTTTGTTTAAACTTAGCAAGTAGTACTTATCACCCTGGGTTATGATCCCTTTAAAACGGGTTTTGCTTGCTAGGCAAGATTTTGCCATGAGTTCAATAATAAAATTGGCAGGTGGTGTACTCGCTTGCAGGCTACATGTAGCCCAGATCGTGACGGTGATTAACAATCTTATCTTCATGCTAGATTTATAAGCCCGGGCCGTATTTTAAAAAAGCCCCCAGCTTGTAGTTAGCTTGATAAAGCGACGAGGGAAATACCATGAAAAAAGGCAAAAGCTTTGAAACCGACTATTTCATTAGGGAAGATGCCAGCTCCAAACATAAGCTTCATCAAGAAAATCAAAAGAAAAATAAGAAAGCTCATGACGATGAACTTAAATCTTTGCACTATATGAAGTGCCCTAAGTGTGGTCATGATCTTGAAACTAAACGTATGAGCTATATAGATATCGACCAGTGTTCATCGTGTGGGGTTATCGTACTTGAGCCTGATAATGTCGATCGTTTTATTGCTGAAGAACGATCCATTCTTAAATCGCTCATTGATTTTTTTAAGTAGTGGGGTGCTGTTATGCTTCGAGCTATTACTATAATTATGACTGTCTGTTTGGGGGGGCAGCTGTGGGGTGAAGATAAAAACCCTACTATTCCTCATGAAAAATATGTTTTGGATAATGGGCTCACCGTACTATTATCTGAGGATCACAGTGCTCCCTTTGTGGCTACTAGCGTATGGTATAAGGTTGGTGGCGTGAATGAGAGGCCTAAAAAAACTGGTTTGGCTCATTTATTTGAGCACCTTATGTTTGAAGGTAGTGCTCACGTTAAACAAGATGATCACTTTAAGCTCCTAGAAGGGGTTGGAGCCTTTCAGGTTAATGCTTCTACCAGTTTTGATCGTACCAATTATTTTGAGACCGTACCCAAAAGTCAGCTCGAACTTAGCCTGGCCCTGGAATCAAGCCGCATGTTCTGGCTCAATATTAGCCAAGCTAAACTAGATGAACAGCGTGCTGTAGTAAGACGAGAACGTGAACAACGCTACGAAACTTCGCCTTATGGGCTTGCCACTTTAAGCTTGTGGCAAAGTATCTTTCCTGAGGCTAATCCCATGCATGGTCGAGTGATAGGTTCGCATGAAGACCTCGAACAAGCGAGCTTAAGTGATGTGCAAAGCTTTTATGATCAGTTTTATGGCCCCACTAACGCAAGTATTGCCTTGGTCGGTGATTTTACTTCGAGTGAGGTGAAGAAACTGATTAACCAATATTTTGCCTCTTTGCCTAATAGTGGGCTTCAAGCTAAGCCATCGATTGCTGCGCCAGTACTCACTGAGCAAGAGATTCTTCGCTACCAAGAAAAGCTAGGGCGTTTGCCGATGATAAGAATCCAGTATCTTACGCCAGCTGTTTTTAAGCCGGGCGATGCCGATCTTGATGTGATAGCTCATATTTTAACCGGTGGTGAACATGGGCGTTTGACTAAGGCAATCACTCGTGAGCAGTCCTTGACAAGTAGCGTGGCAGCTTATCAGCAGTCATTTGGTCAAGTGTCAGTTTTTACTATCGATGCGATGCTTAATCCTGGTGTGGATGATGTGGCAGTGATCAAAGAGATCGATAAAGTTATTGCAGGCCTGAGTATAGAGCCACCAAGTGCTCTAGAAATTGAGCGCGCTCGTAATGCTATTTTAACCAACTATTATTTTAATCTGCAGGACTTAGGTGGTGATGGCGGCAAGGCTGAAGCTTTGCAAAGCTATCAGTTGTTTACCGGTGATTCAAACTTTATGGAAAAAGATCTGGCCCGATACCAAGCGGTAAATAGCCAGTCAATCGCTGAGAGTAGTGCCAAGTATTTACCCGCTGAACGAGCTCGCAAAATCTTGATCGCTAGTCCCCTAATCAGCAATGTTGCTAATAAGGATCGCTAATTATGAAAAATTTATTATTGCTTGCTGTAGGGCTCTTGGTTGTTATTGCTGGTGGATGTGTGTCTAGCAAGCCTGCTCGAATCGGTGAAGTTCGTCAAAAGTTGGCCGAGCAAGAATCGTGGCGCTATCAATTGCCTAAATCTAATTTAGATCCAGTGGCACCTGTTTTTCCTAAACTCAAGCAACGAGTTTTAAAGAATGGTTTGACTATTTTAGTGGTAGAAGATCACCGTTTGCCTATTGTCGATCTTCGCTTGGTCTTTAAAAATGGCTCAGCGCTTGATCCGATTGGGCAATCTGGCCTTAATCATGTGACAGCGCTTATGCTTAAAGAAGGCACTAGGCAGCTTAGTTCGCTTGAGTTGTCTGAGTCCTTCGCGAATATTGGCACTGAGCTTAGTGTTAGTGTAAGTAAAGATATAGCTCATTTTGAAGCTGCCTTTTTATCCAATAAAACTGAGGCGCTTGTTAAGCTAATAGCATTAATGGTTCAGGAACCACGTTTTGATGCTCAAGATTTTGCTCGTGTGAAAGAACAGCAGCAAAACGCCCTTGCTCAAGAGCAGGGCGTTCCATCTTATGTGGCTCAATTGAGCTTTTTAAAAGCGGCCTACGGGGATAAGCACCCTTACGCTTATCCGAGCCGGGGCAGGCCTGAAAGTGTAAAGAGCATTGAGCTTGATCAAGTAAAAAGTGCTTATTGGAAAAACTTTGGTCCTAATAATGCAGCTTTGGTGGCAGTGGGCGATGTTTCCATTGAAGAGCTAGAGAAACTGGCTCAACAAGCTTTTGGTGCTTGGAAAAAAATCAAAGACCCGGTTGCTAAGATCAGTGTACCCAAACCCCAGCAGCAGATGCAGACTCATTTAGTATCGCGCCCCCATACACCGCAGACTTTTTTGCTCATCGGTCGAGCCTTGGCTGATGCCAAAGATAAAGATTTGGCTGCTTTGGAAGTTTTTCAAGAAATTATCGCCGGTATGCCCAACAGTAGACTCGGCGCTAATCTTAGAGAGAAGAAGGGCTGGACTTATGGTGTTAGTAGCTCGATCAACCCGCTTGCTGGTCTTGGACCCATGCTGGTAAGTACGAGTATTCAAGTGCCTAACGGGGCTGATGCTTTAAAAGAAATTTTGCTTGAGTTTGATAATCTTAAAAATAATTTGGTAAGCGAACTCGAGCTCAATAATGCTAAGGACGGGTTGCTCCATTCTTTTGCCAGCCGCTACAGTACGGTTGGAAAAATCTCATCGACTATAGCTAGAAACTTTAGCTATGGCTTGAGCGCTAACCATGACGAGCTTTTCTATCAGCAAATAGCCAAAGTCAGTCGCGCAGATATCTTGGCAATAGCTAAAAGAGCCTTAGCAAAAGACCAGCTAGTCGCTGTAGCTGTGGGTGAGCTTGAAGTGATGTCGCAGCCTTTAGCCAAGATGGATGTGGGTGAAGTAGTTATTGAGAAATAAGTGTCAAGCGGTAGATCATCTAGTCAAACATATCCTTGAGCTTGTTAACCAGGACGCTGTTTTTTAGGACGCTCGTAGTTTTAAGCATGGTTATATAGTCACCGATGGAGTCGTAGCGCATAGCTAAATCGGACTCGGCTTTTATGCCTCTTGAATCACTGATCTCTTGGCGCAGAAAGCTCTCTTGCCGAAATTGAGCTTCATCTCGGTCAGAGATCAGCCAATGAAAGGTGGCTAAAGCACGAACTTGGCCATTAGGATTTTCGTGATCGATTACCAGGGACCAAAAAGCAGTGCTGTCGGGTGAGTTATTAGGAAGTTTAACTGCTGCGGTTTGAGGGGAATACATACCGTCATGAATATGAATTTCAAATGGTTTTAATATATTTTTTTTAACTTCTAATGAGATATCTGTTTCCAAGTCATATAAGCCATATAAAAAGTCCCGTTTAATCCTTGTGCCGTTATAGTTTAATGGTTCATCAGGATCAGCCCAGCCATGGGCTTTTAGGTAGCTAATATTTTGATCACTGCCATATTTATTGCCACCTAAGCTTTTTAATGGTTGAATCACCCAAAAGATATCTACTAATTTTTTATTTCTCAGATTTCTCGCATTTAATTCGCTGAGCACTGATGCTGGTAGCTTTTTCTCAAAAGGCCAATCTAAATTAACCACCATTAAACATTGAAAAGGCTTCTTGTTATAATCACCCAAGGCTGCGGCTTTAGGAAAAGTATTGCCATAATGACGGGTGGGGTAGGTGTTTATTGTTGGCTCAGAAGTTATAAAAAAGTACTTAAACCGTTGGGCCATAAATTGCTTGCGCATGGCTAATTCTTGTGAGTAATCGGCGGTATTTACTGACGGTCTCAGTGATGTGGTTGTTATTGTCGTGTATTTTGATGGCTGAGGTGATAGACCATAATCCGAACATGAGCTTGAAAGCACTGTAATTAATGATAGTATTAAACGGGTAGTCATGAGATTTTACCAATATCAAAAATGTCGTTTAGACAGCAAGGCACCCAAGCTGTCTTAGGTGCATAGACCCATGTTAACATCAGCCAGACATGCTGTTTTCCTATTATTTCATGCCTTGTTGTGCTTCTTCTTTGTTCATGACCAACTTATTTGTGGCAATAGCCCAGCAGCAGCCGTAGGGTTTTTTGTTAATTAATGCTCGGTGCGATCATGTTTTCAGGTCGCACGCGCTGATCAAACTCGGTTTCAGTCATGAGATTAAGTTCCAGGCACACTTGTTTGAGGGTAGTACCTTCCTGGTGAGCTTTTTTAGCTACCGACGCTGCTTGATCGTAGCCAAGATAGGGTGTTAATGCGGTTACTAGCATGAGAGAGCGATTTTTGAGCTCGTTTAAACGTTGATAGTTGGGCTGAATAGATGTTGCACAATGCCGGTCAAAACACCCCAGAGCATCACTCAAAAGTTCAATTGAATTGAGCAGGTTTTTCATGATTACTGGTTTAAATACATTAAGCTCAAAGTTACCCTGTGAACAAGCTACGCTGATGGCTACATGATTGCCGATGACCTGACAACACACCATGGTAGCGGCTTCGCTTTGGGTTGGGTTTACTTTGCCAGGCATAATTGATGAGCCAGGTTCATTCTCAGCGATGCTGATCTCACCAAGCCCACCCCGGGGGCCGCTGGCAAGCCAGCGGATATCATTGGCAATTTTCATAAAAGCACAGGCTAGCGTATTGAGTGCACCTGAAAGCATGGCACATGCGTCATGAGCAGCCATAGCAGCAAACTTGTTAGGAGCGCTAATAAATGGCAGACCAGTTTTAGCTCCTATGATGGTAGCGATTTTATCGGCATAAGCAGGGTGGCAGTTAAGACCGGTACCAACGGCTGTTCCACCAGCTGCCAGCTCGTAGATAAAAGGTAGACAAAGTCTTATCATGTTCTCTGCCGCGCGTAGTTGGGCGGCATAGCCAGAGATTTCTTGGCCTAAAGTTATCGGAGTTGCATCTTGCAAGTGAGTACGACCCATCTTGATAACATCACGAAAATTTTCAGCTTTATGTTCAAGGGTAGAAGCGAGCTGATTAAGGTTTTTTAAGAGCCTAAACTTGATCATGAGCGCTGCGCTCACATGGATAGCGGTGGGAAAAATATCATTGGTGCTTTGGCTCAAGTTCACATGATCGTTAGGGTGTATGGGTGACTTACTACCCAGAGCATGGCCGCTGATTTCGTTAGCACGGTTTGCGATCACCTCGTTCATATTCATATTGGTTTGGGTCCCTGAACCGGTCTGCCAAATTTTTAGTGGAAACTGATCAAGCAGGCGACCTTCAATAATCTCTTCGCTGGCTCTGACTATTAACTGGCTCAGTTCGTTAGGCAGCAAACCAAGTTCATTATTAGCTAAGGCTGCCGCTTGTTTAATAATTGCCAAAGCAATGATAAAGTCTTTGGGCATCAACTCATGGCCAATGGGGAAGTTCTCTAGGCTTCGTTGGGTTTGAGCGCCAAAATAAGCCATCTTTGGTACGTTAACAGGGCCCATGCTGTCATGATCTACACGATATTCCATAGCGATCCTCCGCTTAATTTGATTGGACCATATGAAAAAAGAAATTGAGCTCAAATACCGCCTAGCTACAAAAACTGACTTTGATCATTTTTTACAATTTGCTTGTTTACTAAGCTCAAAAGCAAGTCGCTTACTTAAACAGGCTAATTTTTACTTTGACACCCCAGGTCTCAATCTCAAAAAAAATGGCCTTAGCTTGCGTTTACGCCAGCAAGATCAGCACTACTTTATGTGTGCCAAGCAATCCTTAGGGTCTAAGAATACCGCTAATTTGTCAGTGCGTCTCGAATATGAGGCTTTAATTAATAACAATATTGCCGAGCTATTAAAACAAGAACTTTTGTCACCGATTGATGTTTTTAATGTTCTAAGCACGCAATCAATCAGCGATGAAGAAACTAAAAAATCTCTCTATAAAAGTATGAGCGATAAAGCTAAAACTGGCTTACAGTTGATTGGATCATTCTCAAACTTGAGAACAGTGGTTGAAATAAATGTCGGCCTGGAGATGATGATTTTAGAGTTTGATCATTCGTTTTATCCGCAAAATATCGAAATTTTTGAAGTTGAAGTTGAGTTTGCCTGTCAAAAGGAAGTGTCTAGAATCCGACCTCTCTTAGAGGGTCTTTTTCGTCAGGCTCAGGTAAAAACCTATCGATCAAGCTCAAAATCATCCCGCCTTTATAAAATCTTGTTTGGCTAAAGCGGCCTGGACTCCAGGCATAAATTGATTTTACGAACTGTTTTATTGGCGCTTACTTAAATTAGTTTAACAAGGAGCACGCTATGTTGGTGCGTAGTTGTATCGTTTTTATGGGATTAATCAACGTTATGCATATGTCACCTGCCTTAGCCATGGAGGATCTATCGAAGTCTATTTTGGTTAATTACCAGGAAGCGATCTTAGATGCTTACGATGATGCTGTTAAGCAGTTTAATAACGATAAACGTCAACCGCTGATATTTTATATAACTAAAAATAATAATAGTTATTCTTGGTTGTCTTTAGTTGACTTAGCAATTGATAAAAACCAGTTAAGATCACGCGATTTAGTGTGGATTATTGATGAGCATGTTTATGCCTGTAATTTAAACAAAGAAAAGTCCGCTAATTTGTTTAAATCTGCCATTATTGATCAAATAAATAACACTAAAAGATCTGCCTATATTGTTGATTTGTTGACGTCGTTATCGGTTGAGAAAAAAACCGAATGGTTACTTCAATATTATCCTAATGAGACTTATAATATTTTAGTAGAAATCATTGAAAAAGGTTATACTAATATGGATTATATTAAAGTTTTTAAGCAAATTATAGAGCTTATTCCTGCTGACATGCTTAATTACTACTTATCGGTTAAACGCACAGAAAATGGCATCGATAAGTCCATATAACTTGGTACAATGGCTTACGCGGTCAGTAACTTGGTCTAAATATAGCTATTACCGCTTATCTCAACCTGCTTTATTAGATGCCAAAGACTTAGATGAATCAATGGTCAATATGATTACTTTGCTCTATAAACAAAACAACATCGGACCAGAGCAGTTTAATCAAGCCAGCACTAGATTCAATCTAACAAAAACTAATATCTGAGATAATTAGATCTAACACTGCCAAACTCACGCTCCGCATGGTCAAAAATGCTAAAAATTTCTGCAAGCGGAGCTTTATCTTCAAGCATTTCACGCAATCGCTGATCGCCTAACAGTAGATCGATAGCCAAGCGCTCGGTTTCAAATTCATAAGGCTCTTTTCGCCAATCGAATTGTTGATAGCTCATAGCAGCTTTGATCACGGCGATTGCTAGACGTAATGGCCTGAACGCCTTGGCGTCAGTCACATGAATAAACACGCCATTGCAGTTTTGCTCGGCATATTTGTGAAATTTGGGCTTAAAAGAGCAGGCTCTAGTAATAAAACCCTGGCAGCCCTGTTTATCTATTAAGGCTTTAAACTCTTCGGCATCGCGAATATAGGGTGCGCCAACCAGTTCAAACGGCGTGCAGGTACCACGACCCTCGGATAAGTTAGTACCCTCAATCAGGCACATGCCTGGGTAGACCAGAGCAGTGTTAAGAGTGGGCATATTAGGCGATGGGGGCACCCACGGCAGGGCAAACTCATCAAAAAAAAGCTGACGCTGATAACCTTTCATCCACACCACGTCAAACTCAAATTGTATATTAAGAGCATCTGCTACGTAACTAACTAGCTCGCCCATGGTAAAACCGTGACGGTTAAAGATTGGGTAAGCGCCGACAAAGGAAAAGTTTGCCATTTTTACCAAATTGCCTTCAAAATCATGGGCGTTGATGGGATTAGGTCGATCGATTACTACCAGATGAGTGTTGCTTGCTTTACAGGCTGCTAGCGCCCAGGCAATGGTGCAGTGAAATGTATAGTAACGTGAGCCGATATCTTGTAGGTCACACAGTAAAATATCGACATCTTCTAAATGTCGGGCTTTAAGCCTGAGGCTGTCTTTATGGTCACCATATAGGCTGATAACCTTGAGCTTTAATAGTGGGTCAAAACTTTCGCCCACCTGTTCCATGTCTTGTAAGACACCATTAAAGCCATGCTCGGGTGCAAAGAGTTTTACGATATTTACCTGATGCTTGAGTGCCAACTTAACGATATGGTCAATATGCTTGTCAACACTGGCTTGGTTGGCCAAAATGGCTACTCGTTTACCTTTCAGGCGGGCAAAGCCCTCTAGAACCAAGACATCAAGTCCAGTATCAAGCTCATGCTTAGTCTGCTCTGCCATGTAGTTAATCCTCTGAGAATATATTATGCAATTAGCCTATGAAAGCCCTTCACCAAATAATTGTCGACCTGACAATGAGGTCTTTGTGCGCTTGTCCCTCAGCCGTGAAGAAGATTTTTTAGATCTTTATTTAGGATACACGCCAATATTGTTTCGTGAGGCCATTGGCGATTATAAAAGCCACATTGTTGAGGATCATGTTATAGCAGCCACTAGGCTTAAAGAACAGGGTTTTAACAAGCTGGTGATCGGGGCCGATCAAGACGGCGCATGGCAAAAAATATTATCGCCCAGGTTTAGCTCGGCCAAGATCGATGAACGCATGGCTGATTTATTAGCAAGCTTTCAATCTCTATCAGCTATTGTTGATGAAGTTTGGGTTTTGCTCAATGTAGAAGAGCTTACTCCAGGGGGAATGGATGCTAGCGACGGAGTACTGATTGCTCAAGCCTTAGAAGCCTTAGGGCTAAAAAATATCATCGCTAGCAGTGGCTCTAAAGATTTCCCTCCGCTTTATTACCGGCGTTCTACTGAAAAAAAATCCGATCAACAAGAAGATTTTCGCTCACATGAGCCAGATTTTGCCGCTTCTGGTTGGCTTTTACAGCATACAGGCTTAAAAGTCTGGGCGTGGGCCCAGGTTGATGATGAAGACCATGCGCTTGCTATTGCACGCGCAATTGGCTTAAGCGGTGTCATAAAAAAGGCGCATAAAATTGGGTGATGATATGAAAAGTTTAGATAAAATAGCGACTATAAGTCGGGCGATAGTGCGCCTGGCGGGTGATTCTGGCGATGGCATGCAGCTTTTGGGTGATGAATGGGTTAAGGCTTGTGCAGTGGCTGCTAATGATATGGCGACTTGCCCTGATTTTCCAGCTGAAATTAGAGCACCCATAGGGACTTTGGCGGGTGTTTCTGGTTTTCAGATTCAGTTTGCCAGTGAAGAGGTTTTTAATGCTGGTGATCGAGCTGACGTTCTAATAGCGCTTAACCCTGCTGCTCTCAAAGCCAATATCAAAGATTTGCGCTCAGGTGGGCTTTTGATCATTAACTACGCCAGCTTCAACGAGCTGTCGCTCAGCAAAGCTGCTTATCTAACTAATCCACTAGAAGACCGTTCGCTTGCCAGTTTTCAGCTGCTGTCAATCGATATGAATGGTATTTTGCGCCATGCGCTTAAAGAAAGTTCCCTAAGCTCACGTGAAGTGCAAAAATGTAAAAACTTTTTTTGCTTAGGTCTGCTCTTCTGGCTTTATCAAAGAGATCTCGATCAGCAAATCAAGTTTATTAATGATCGTTTTAAACATAAGCCAGATCTTAAAAATGCCAATCTCTTAGCTCTCAGGGCCGGTTTTTTATACAGTGAAAATACTGAAACGATCGCCCCCCAAGGTCAAGTGTTAGCAGCACCGCTACCTAAAGGCACCTATCGAGCTCTTAGCGGTAATAAAGCACTGGCCCTGGGTTTGATGGCGGCGAGCCATAAGGCTCAAAAAGCGCTGTTTTACGCCAGTTACCCGATTACGCCAGCTTCAGATATTTTGCATGAGCTTGCTGATGCTCGCGCTTTTGGGGCCAATACGTTTCAAGCTGAAGATGAAATGGCAGCTATTTGTGCGGCTATTGGCGCTGCTTATGGCGGCAGTTTGGGTGTAACGGCAACTTCTGGTCCAGGTTTTTCGCTTAAGTCTGAGGCGATAGGCTATGCGGTGATGGTCGAGTTGCCGCTGATTATTATTGACGTTCAGCGAGCAGGTCCTTCCACTGGTATGCCAACTAAGACTGAACAGGCTGATTTGATGCAGGCCATTTATGGCCGTCATGGCGAGGCACCTGTACCAGTATTAGCACCTGCTCATGCACAAGATTGTTTTATGGTAGCGCTTGATGCTGTGCGTATTGCCATTAATTTTATGACACCGGTGATAATTTTGAGTGATGCAGCCATTGCTAATAGCTCAACACCGTGGCGCATTGTTGATCTAGATAAGATTCCGGCTATAACTGCTCAGCATGAACCTTATGCTATGCCATATCAGGTCTATCAGCGTGATCCAGAAAAACTTAGTCGAGCTTGGGTCTTGCCCGGCCATAAAGATTTGATTCACCAGTTAGGTGGCTTAGAAAAAAACCAATCAAGTGGCAAAATTTCTTATGATCCAGATAACCATCAGGCCATGGTTAATATGAGGGCAGCTAAAATCGATCGCATCAAACACTTTATGCCACCGCCAGAGATTTTTGGCGATCATGAGGGCGATATCCTCTTGCTTGGTTTTGGTGGAAGCTTTGGCGCCATAAGACAAGCATGTATTGATTTACGGGCTCAGGACGTCAAGGTCTCTCATCTCCACCTACTGCTGCTTAACCCCTTACATGATGAGATTGGCGATATCATGACCAAATTCGCTCAGATCGTGGTAGTTGAGCATAATCTTGGTCAATTAAAAAATCTGATCCGTGCTCGATTTTTGGTAGCTGCAACTGGACTCAACAAAGTTTCAGGTAAGTCCTTTTTGGTAGAAGAAATTATCAGCCATGTTCTCAGCATGAGCGCGGGAGTAGTATGTCGTTAACTAAAAAAGACTTTCAAAGCGATAACGAAGTACGATGGTGTCCGGGTTGTGGTGACTACGCTATTTTGTCCACGGTACAAAAAACTTTGGCCGAGCTTGATTTGAGACCTGAACAGACAGTTTTTGTATCTGGTATCGGTTGTGCGGCACGCTTTCCTTATTATATGAATACCTATGGTCTTCATACTATTCATGGTCGTGCTCCGGCTTTTGCGAGTGGCTTAAAGCTTGCTAACCCAAATTTGGAAGTATTCGTGGTAACCGGCGATGGTGATGGACTTTCGATCGGCGCCAGCCACTTGCTGCACCTGTTAAGGCGCAATATCAATATTAATGTTTTGCTCTTTAATAACCAAATCTACGGCTTGACCAAGGGCCAATATTCACCGACCTCGCTGCAAGGCCAAAAAGCTAAGTCTACGCCCTTTGGTTCACTTGAAGAGCCGGTTAATCCTATCGTCTTTGCTCTGGCGGCAGGTGCTGGCTTTGTGGCCCGCAGTATTGATAACGACGCCGCCCACCTAAGTCAGACACTTAAAGCTGCCATAGCCCACCAGGGCACATCGTTCGTGGAAATTATGCAGACCTGCGTGGTTTTTAACGATGGTGCTTTCGACCACCTGCGTGATCAAGCGTGTAAAAAGCGCGAAGTCTTATATCTCAAAGACGGCGAGCCACTTCTTTATAACCAAGGTCAACAGGGTATTTATATCGATCCCGCAAGTCTGATGCCGAGGGTGGTCGATCACAGCCAAACTATCACCCGCCATCAGATAGTCCAAGCCAGCGCACAAGCAGGTATACTAGCCACTCTCAAGAGACCTGACTTCCCTACCCCTATCGGTATCTTTCGAGCGCTAGAGCGCCCTACCTACGAAATACTCAAAAATGCCCAAGATAGTGAAATCAGCAGTCAAGCTAAGACTAACGAGCTGAGCGATTTATTGCGAGGCAACAATACTTGGGAGATTTACTTATGATAGGCCGTGTTATTGGCAATTTCACTCGCACGATAGATTTGCTCAGCCAGGATTAATAGGGCCATCCGGTGGGGTAGGGTCATTGACGACAGAGACATCTTGGCATCGCACTGCTTGATAAGCTCAGGGTCAAGGCCGAAGGCGCCGCCGATGACAAAAGCAAGTTTTGCTTGATTGTGACAAAGTTTAGTTAAATAGGCTGACCAGGCAGATGAAGAATAACTGATACCTTGCTCACTAAGGGCGATGCGGTAGTAGCCGGTGGTTTTTACTAACAGTTCTGCGCTTTCTCTACGTATGCGCTCAGCTGCACGATCTTCGCTGATGGCTTTTTTAGGATTTATGAACAGCGTTTGAGCAGAAAACGGCTGTCTTAGCTTACTAAGGTAAGCTTGGGCTTCGACAATCAGCGGGTCTTTTAGGGCCCGAGTCGGCATGACGACGATTATTTTCACTGATAATCGAGTTTAGGTGCGTCAACCCAGAAACCTTCTAGGTCGTAATATTCACGGGCTGCATCAGTGAAACAATGAAAGATGGTATCTCCGAAATCAATCAATACCCATGATGAGGTTTCCAAACCCTCAACTCCAATAGCTTTTACACCACGTTCACGCATGGCATCTTGTACGTTACGGGCAATGGCTTCTACCTGCCGGTCGCTGGGTGCTGAACAAATGATGAAATAATCAGTGTAGCTGGTCAGTTTGCCTACTTCGAGTATGACAATATCGCTGGCTTTTTTATCATCAGCAGCGATCGCACATATTTTTGCCATCTCAGCAGAGCTCAGCTCAGAGCTGTCTATAATTTTATGTACTGTCTTTAACGTCATAGTATATTTTTTATCCAGAGTTTAAGTGCTTATTGCATACTGCTTCGGACTAGACAACAGGAGTCAGCTTTGGCTAAAAGTGCTGTTAAATTAATATCTTGGGTTGGCTGGTTTTTGCTGTTGGGGCTGATGGTGATGCTCATAGTAGGCGGGCTAGCTTTTATGAGCACTCGTCATGATCTTCCCTGGCCAGCAGTCAAAGATTATCGGCCAAAGTTAAGCAGCAAAATTTTTGCCGAAAATGGTGAGCTGATTGCTGAGCTAGGTGTTTTTAGCCGCTTGGTAGTGCCATACGAAGAGATGCCAGCTATTGTTTCTCAGGCTTTTGTGGCTGCTGAGGATAAGAATTTCTATCACCATCTGGGCATTGATTTTTTTGGCATCTTAAATGCTATCAAACAAAGTTTAACTGGCCAGCGCCGTTCATTGCGTGGAGCATCAACTATTACTCAGCAGCTGGCTAAAAGCATGCTCATCGAAAAAGCAGGTTTTGCCGAAGGCTCAGCACGAACCATCAGCCGCAAGATTAAAGAAGCAATCTTAGCTGTTCGGCTTGAAATGAATTTAAGCAAACCAGAAATTCTGTGGCTGTATTTAAACGATGTCTATCTTGGCCATGGTTCTTACGGTGTTGCAGCCGCGGCACAGAATTATTTTAGATGTGAACTCAAAGATTTGAGCTTAGGGCAGCTAGCAATTATTGCCGGCTTACCTCAAGCGCCCACGCGTTTTTCGCCCGATACTAACCTGCCGGCAGCCTTGATCCGGCAAGCCTATGTTTTAGGTCGTATGAAAGAAGATGGCTATATTAATGATGACGATGAACAAAAAGCACTTGCTGATAATAATAAGTTGGTAGTTTTTAACCGGCCTGGTGCTTTTAGGCAGGCGGCACCATATTTTTCTGAGAGTGTGCGGCGTGAGTTAAGCGAAAAATATGGTGATAAAGTTCTTTATGAACAGGGTTTTACCATCTACACGAGCCTAGATTTAGACCGTGAAAAAGCCCTGCAAAAAGCGCTCAAAGATAATCTCCTCAAGATCGACAAACGTCAGGGCTTTTTGGGGCCTTTATGGAGTGCAAACTCAGAAGCGGAGCGAGCTCATGCTTTAGAAGTAATTAAGCAGGTCAATAGTGATAAATCGTTGGCTTTGCCTGCAGATTTTTTAATAGCGAGCATTGAGCGACTTGATCATGAAGCCAACCAGTTGATAATCTCGACCGGTTTTGAGCGTGGAATAATTAGTTTAAATCATATGGCATGGGCTCGTTTGCGAGAGCCTAAAAATAACTATGAGTCTAGCCAGTTCTCACATATCAGCAAAGCTTTAAAAATCGGCGATCTAATACTGGTGAGACGTTTGCCTGGTGATAATGGTCAATTTGCTTTAGAACAGGAGCCATCTATTGAGGGGGCGATGATCGCAATTGAGCCTCAATCTGGCTATGTGGTAGCCATGCATGGTGGCTATGCTTTTGATAAGAGCGAATTTAATCGGATTGAGCAAGCTTGTCGTCAGCCAGGTTCATTGTTTAAACCGATCGTCTATTCGGCAGCCATTGCGCTCAAGCACTATACGCCAGCAACTATGTTGCTGGACACACCTTTGACCTTTAGAGGTGGAGCAGGTGATAAAAGCTGGAAGCCAAAAAATCTTGGGCAAAAATACGCGGGTGAAGTGACCATGCGAGAGGCTTTAATGCGTTCAATGAACGTACCAACCTTGAATATTATGGCTGATCTTGGCACTAAAACAGTGATCGATTGGGCTCATCGTCTTGGCATTAAGCATGAGCTTAAAGAAGAACTTGGTACTGCTATTGGTTCTTCCTGTGTTAAGCCTTTAGAGATGGCTCAGGTTTTTCAAACTATTGCGAACTTTGGTGTGATGATGGAGCCGATTATGATCAAGGAAATTCGCGATCGTGATGGGCAACGTCGGCAATTTATGGCTAGCTCGACCGACCCATGGATCAAGCGTGAGGATCGTCTAACAATTGCTGTCGCTCAGTTCTTTGGCCGACAACAACGGGTGATGGAGCAAGAAGACGCCTATACTATGCACTACTTATTGAGCGAAACTGCCCGCGAAGGTACCGCTCAGCGTACCAATATCTTAGGACGATCGATAGCTGGTAAAACTGGCACCACCAACGATAGCTTTGATGCTTGGTTTGCTGGCTATAGTAAAAATTTATTGGCCTTAGTGTGGGTAGGTAACGACAAGATGGATCAACCATTAGGTGTATACGAGCAAGGCGGTCGCACTGCCTTACCAGTTTTTACCGATTTTATGGATCGAGCTTTAGCCGGCGTGCCCGATGAATCGTGGCCGGTGCCGGCCACGATGTGTGAGGCGCGCATTGACAGTCGCACCGGCCTGCGTATTGACGAGCCGCATCCTTTAAGCTTTGTGGCGCCATTTCGTTGCGACCTGCTCCCTGCATTATTAAAAGATCAGCCTAAACAAAGTTTGGAGCAGCTGCAACTAACTTTTTGAGGATTGTTATATGTCACAACACACAGATCCGATAAACTTCTCTTTCTCCACTTCACCTGAGCGCTATCGCCATCTCAAACTTGAGATCAATGGTGATCAGGCGATGATTAAACTTGGGGTAGACCCTGAAGCTAACCTACGTGGCGATACGCCGCTCAAGCTCAATAGCTATGATTTAGGTGTGGATATTGAGTTGGCTGATTGTATAAATCGCCTGCGCTTTTGTTATCCACAGATTAGAGTTTGTAGTATTAGCAGTGCTAACCAAAATATTTTTTCAGCTGGTGCTAATATTTATATGCTTAAAAAAAGTAGTCACGCTTTCAAAGTAAACTTTTGTAAATATACCAATGAAACTAGACTATACATGGAAGAAGCTTCTCGCTATTCAGGCCTCAAGTTTTTAGCAGCATTAAACGGTACCGCTGCCGGTGGTGGTTATGAGCTTGCACTAGCTTGTGACCGAATTATTTTAATCGATGATAAAAATGCCAATGTTTCTTTGCCGGAAGTTCCTTTATTGGGGGTATTGCCTGGCACTGGTGGCCTTACGCGTTTGGTCGATAAACGCCAGGTTAGGCGTGATTTAGCCGATGTTTTTTCGACCTTGGTGGAAGGAGTAAAGGGCCATAAAGCCAAAGATTGGGGCTTAGTTGACGAGGTTTACACTAAAAGCGAGTGGCAAGTAGGAGCTATGCGGGAGGCGGAACAGCTAAAATCTCAACAGCCAGTAGTAGTTGATCAGGGCATTAGTTGGCCTGAGATAAATCCTCAGATTAATCAGCATGGCTTTAGATATAAACATGTAAGCGTAGAGCTTGGTATGAATCGGGTCGCTAAAATCCATATCACAGGCCCAGCTGAGCCTGAACCCAATAAGCTATCAGCAATGATGGAGCGTGGCGCTGATTTATGGCTACTTAGGGCTTTTCGTGAACTCGATGACGCCATACTGCGCTTACGTTTTTTTTATCGCAATCATGGGTTATGGCTTTTGGAAAGCAGTAGGTCAGAGCATATTTTGTCGGCTGAGCAGCCACTCTACCAGGGCTTAGAGCCTGGGGTTCATTGGTTTTTACGCGAACTTTGTTTGCATGTTGGCCGCGTGTTTAAACGGCTCGATACATCCTCGCGTTCGATCATGTGTATGCTTGAGCCTGATTCAGCCTTTGTTGGTGTGCTCGCGGAGCTTTTACTAGTAGCTGATCGAAGCTATGCCCTGCTTGATCCACAAAGCATGATCGCTCTTTCGCCAATGAATACCGGTCTGCTAGCAACTTGGTTTGGCCAGTCAAGGATGGCTTTACGTTTTATGGGCCAGCGTGAAAACTTGGCTCAGGTGATTAATCACAGTGATGGCCGTCACTTATCAATTGATCAAGCTTATAAACTCGGCTTGCTGACCTTTGCCTCTGACTACATCGATTTTCCCGATCAGGTACGCTTATCTATTGAAGAACGGGTGGCACTTTCACCTGATGCCTTAATTGCAATGGAAGCAAACCTACGTTTTATTGGCGCAGAGACTATGGCCACCAAAATTTTCGGCCGCCTATCAGCCTGGCAAAACTGGGTCTTTATCAGAGAAAACGCTACCGGCCCCCAAGGAGCCTTAAGTAGCTACGGCGAAGATAAGCGGGCCGCCTTTGATTTTGAGCGTTGCTAGTTAATGAGGTTAGTTTATTTCTTTTTTGATAGGAAGCAACCAAAACCAGCTTCATATTGATTCATTTTTGTCTAGATTAGAACTAGCTAACGCAAGGAGCAATTTGTGGCAGTAAAATCTAATAAGGATCGATATCAATAATAAAACGTGCTTTATTTTTATTGATGTTAGCTCTTAAGTCGCTGTTTAACTTAAGTGTATAAATAGCCTCATGAAGGTGTTTGGCGCTTGATGATAGCGCCAGCACTTGCCAGCGATAGCGATTTTGGGTGCGTTCGATGGGTGATGGGGCTGGACCCAGCAGGTTTAAGCCTGATATTTGTAGAATTTGGTGGGCTTGATTAATAATAAGTTTAACCAAATCTTGGTCTCGATGTTCGCAGCGTATGAGAGCGGCTCTGCTAAAAGGCGGTTGGCCGAAACGTTTGCGTAGGGGCAATTCTTGGGCAATAAAACCGCTGACATCATGAGTTTTGGCAAAATAGATACTTGGATGTAGTGGGTTGAAAGTTTGGATGATAGCACGACCCTCATACTGGCCTCGTCCAGCGCGACCAGCTACTTGTGTAAGCAGCTGGAAGGTTTTTTCGCCCGCACGAAAATCTGGCATCGATAGGCTGACATCAGCACAAACTACCCCAACTAAGCCTACGTGCAAAAAATTATGACCTTTGGCCAGCATTTGCGTGCCGATTAAAATATCGGCCGTACGCTCATGCATAGCTGAAAGCGCCTTTTCTAAACGAATCTGACTGGTGATAACATCGCGATCTAGTCTGATGACCTGCTGTTTGGGGAAAAGTAACTTGACCTCTTCTTCAAGCCGTTCGGTGCCAAGACCCACATAACGAATCGTGTCCTTGAGGCAATTGGTGCAGGTGGTTTTGACTGTTTCAACATGTTGGCACTGATGACACAGTAAACTTTGACGACGCTGATAATAGGTAAGCCCCACGCTGCAATTAGGACATTCAACCATATGTCCACAGCCATAGCACACGCCAAATCTGGCATAGCCGCGCTGGTTTAAAAAGAGCAAAACTTGCTGGTGTTCACTCAGCGTTTGGCGCATGGCGATGACTAAGGGCCGGGATAAAATACACAGCTTAGAGCCGGTGCTCATGCTTTGATCATGACTGCGATGATCAACGTCATTGGCGCGTTCTTTAAGGTCGATAATATCAACGCTCGGTAAGGCTCGGTTGAGCTGAAAACGTTCAGAGAGCACCAGATGCTTAAGTTTTTTTCTTTCCACGTTGAGTATTGACTCGAGCGATGGCGTAGCCGAGCCTAAGATTAATCGAGCTTTTTCATGCTTAGCTCGCCATAAAGCGAGATCACGGGCATGGTAACGAGGGGACTCGTCTTGCTTAAAACTTCCATCATGCTCTTCATCGACGACAATCAAGCCTAAGTTAGGCATGGGGGCAAAAATAGCAGAGCGAGCGCCGATCAGCACCCGTGTTTGACCGCTAAGTAGATGAAAGATGGCATCACGTTTTTGAGCTGGGCTGATATTTGAGTGTATAATGGCTACTTTGAGCCCTAGTGCTTCTTCCACCCGTTCAACTAATTGGGGCGTCAGGGCTATTTCAGGCACAATAAACAATACTGACTGGCCGGCCTTTAGGCAAGATGCAGCTACGGTGATATAGACATGGGTTTTGCCCGAGCCGGTTACGCCTTCTAATAAAAAAGCTCCGTGGTCAGCAGCAAGAATACTGTCAGCTGCTTGTTTTTGACGGTCGTTGAGTATGTGTTCGTGTGTAGTCTGCGGTGAGCTTGAGATTTTTTTAAGCCGGTATTTTTTCTCATTACGGGGTACGGCCAAATGAACGCAGGTACCAAGGTCGTTAAAATAATAACGTGCACAAAACTCCATCAAGTTAAGCTGCTCTTGGGTGATAATGGGCTGTTCATCTAAAACTTCGTCTATTGTTTTAATCTGATATTTTAAGGGGCTATCTTGAGGCTCATAGCCAATCACCACACCAGTTAACAATCGTGTGCCAAGCCTAACTTTAACCCGCCGTCCCCACAAGCTGGCCAAGGCCTGACCATCAGGGGGCTTATAAGTGAAAACTCCGTTATTGTGAGCTACCTTGAGTGCTACTTTTACTAAGTGCATAAGCTTAACGCTTATATTCCTTAGCCCCAAATAGCTATTCCCGAACCCAACTCTAATTTTCTTAGCCCTGCTGCCTTGATCAATACCTAGGATCTGCAATTGATGACTGGATATTAAATTTTTGCATGTGTGGGAGCGAATAATGGCAGTTGGGCTCAAGAATGGTAAGGTAACCCAAGTAATTGGTCCGGTGGTAGACGTTGAATTTGAGGCAGGGTCTTTGCCCGCGCTGCTGACGGCTCTCACGGTCAGCAATAAAAATCTCAGCGACCTAGAAGATAATCTGGTGTTAGAAGTAGCCCAGCATTTGGGAGAAAACACCGTTCGTTGTATCTCTATGGATGCCACTGAAGGTCTTGTGCGCAGTGCGTCTGTGAAAAATACTGGCTCACCGATTATGATTCCGGTGGGCAAAGAGACACTGGGCCGTATTCTCAATGTTATTGGCCAACCGATTGATGAACAGGGCCCGGTTAATACTAAAGACATGTTGCCTATTCACAGAAAGCCGCCCGAGTTTTCCGAGCAAAGCACTGAGGTGTCCGTGCTTGAGACGGGTATTAAAGTTATTGACTTATTGGCTCCGTACTCTCGTGGTGGTAAAATTGGCTTATTCGGTGGTGCGGGTGTTGGTAAAACCGTATTGATCATGGAGTTGATCAACAATATCGCCAAAGGCCATGGCGGTCTTTCCGTGTTTGCTGGCGTTGGCGAGCGTACTCGTGAAGGGCGCGACTTGTACAACGAAATGATCGAATCAGGCGTTATTAAGTATGATGAAAAGACTCACAAAGTAATTCCCAGCGAAAGCAAAGTGGCTTTAATTTACGGCCAAATGAATGAGCCACCTGGTGCCAGAGCTCGGGTGGCTCTCTCTGGTCTTACTGTTGCTGAGAACTTTCGCGATAACTTTGGCCAAGATGTGCTGTTATTCGTCGATAATATTTTTAGGTTTACCCAAGCAGGTTCAGAAGTATCAGCCTTGCTCGGCCGTATTCCTTCTGCCGTAGGCTATCAGCCGACCTTGGCCACTGAAATGGGCGAGTTGCAAGAGCGTATTACCACTACTAAAAAGGGCTCGATTACTTCTGTGCAGGCTATTTACGTGCCAGCTGACGATTTAACCGACCCTGCACCGGCCACGGCTTTTGCTCACTTAGATGCTACTACTGTACTCAGTCGGTCGATTGCTGACTTGGGTATTTATCCTGCGGTTGATCCGCTTGACTCAACCTCGCGGATTTTAAGTGCCGAGGTAGTAGGTGAAGAGCATTATCAGGTGGCCCGATCGGTGCAAACGGTTTTACAGCGTTATAAAGAATTGCAAGATATTATCGCTATTTTGGGTATGGATGAGTTATCGGCTGAAGATCGTCTGATTGTTGGGCGTGCCCGAAAGATTCAGCGCTTTTTGTCTCAGCCCTTCTTTTCTGCTGAGGCTTTTACCGGTGCTAAGGGTAAGTATGTAAAAGTTGCTGATACGATTAGAGGTTTTAAAGAAATCTGTGAAGGTCAGCATGATGCTATTCCTGAACAGGCTTTTTATATGACCGGTACTATTGAAGAAGTTTTGGCTCGCGCCAAAGAGCTCTAGGAGTTAGTGATGTTGAGATTTAATTTGCTAAGCCCAGAGCAAACTTTTATCGATGAAGACTGTTTAAGTGTTAGCTTGCCGGGCTTACTGGGCGAGTTTCAGGTTCTAGCTGGTCACGCAGCATGTCTGCTTGAGCTCAAGGCTGGACGTGTTGTCTATGAAAATGCTCAGCATGAGAGCAAATCTTTTTATATAGCTCCTGGTTTTGCCGAAATAGATAGAGACCAGTTGAGCGTTTTATGCGAGAAGGCAAGTGTGGAACCATGTGAGTGAGTCTATGAAAGACTGTATGTATTTTGATCATCATGCAAGTACACCGCTCGATGAAAAGGTTTTCGAAAAAATGAAAACCTTTTTTTTATATAGCTTTGGCAATCCTGCCAGTGTTCATCATAAATATGGTTGGCAAGCACTTGAGGCAGTAAATCAGGCTCGCTTAGAAGTTGCCCAGGCAATCAATGCTCATCCTACTGAAATAATTTTCACCTCAGGAGCGACCGAATCGACTAATCTAGCCCTTAAAGGTCTGCTTAAAGCCGAGGATGAAATTATCAGCTCAAGCATTGAGCATAGTGCGACTTTGGCGTCTATTAAGGCCCTTATTGGCCATAAGATTAGCGCTAAAATTTTAAAACCAGAGTCTGATGGTCGCATCGATCCAGAAAAAGTCAGGCAGGCGATGACTAAAAAAACGGCCATGGTTTCGCTGTACTTAGTTAATAACGAAATCGGTTCAATCAACGACGTAGAAGCCATTGGCCATGTGGCCAAAGATGCTGGTGTACTCTTTCATTGCGATGCCGCTCAGGCTTTAGGCCGGGTAGCTATTGATTGCCGGGCCATGAATATTGATCTGATGTCGCTTAGTGGTCATAAAGCTTATGGCCCTAAGGGCGTAGGAGTCTTATATGTAAGGCGCGCTCTAATGTCCAGGATATGCCCTTTAATCGATGGCGGTGGCCAAGAATGGGCTAAGCGTTCAGGTACCCTCAACGTGCCGGGTATTGTGGGGATGGGCGAAGCTGCCCGGTTGGCTGTCTTAAATTTAGATAAAGAAGTACATAAAATTAGTCTATTACGTGACAGGTTATGGGCACGTTTGCAGTTAATCCCTGGTATTAGCTTAAATGGTGGTATAAATAACCGTGTTGCCGGCAATTTAAATATATCTTTTTATGGTATAGATGGTGAAGAGTTAGTATTGGCTATTAGTAATCATATTGCTCTTTCTACCAGTTCGGCCTGTGCATCGGCTGCCGGCCATGGCAGTAGAGTATTAGAGGAAATCGGTGTGCCTGCTGAACTGCGTCAATCAGCCTTGAGAATCGGTCTCGGTCGCTCAAATACGGCCGATGAGATTGAGCGTGCTGCTAATTTAATCTCTGATGCAGTAAGTAAGCTTCGATTACCGAGTAAAAAGTTAGTTAGCCTCGGCTAGGAATAAACATGTTTCTTAAAATTAGAAGAAAAGACACCAAACAGGCAAGTACGCTAGACCCTGTGACTCTAGCTATTAAGCCATTAGACAAAAACCAATTGGGCATTTCCCCGGCAGCTGCCTTGCAGTTAACAACTATGCTGGCTTATCAGAGCCCTGAGCATCAATACTTTCGGGTGGCGATTAAAGGCGGGGGTTGCTCAGGCTTAAGTATTCATTATGAGTTTGGCGCAGTGCGCCCGACTGACCTGGTATTTTCAGAGGCAGGCATAAACTTATGTATTGACAAAAAGTCACTGGGAGTTTTGGGAGGCTCTACTCTTCATTGGCGGGAACAGCTCGGTGTCGGTGAGTTTATGCTGCTCAATAACCCCGCCGCTAAACAATGCTCATGCGGGCAATCGTTTTCACTCTAAGCTCCAATTTCTCCTGTGTTATAACGCTGAGAGAAAACTTATTGATGTCAGCTTAATGCACGAAAGTTTAGTGAAATTTTAGATAACAAGCTAGGCTCGGGCTTGTAGTACCAGTTTAGTTAGAGCTATCACTCCGATCATATTGGTTAAAAACATCAGATTGGTTGAAAAGTCGGCTATTAACCAAACAAGTTGGTCATGGGCGTAAACGCCGGCGGGGATGATGGCAATGAAGAGAATTTGGAAGGCTGTGACTAGTTTGGGGCCAGCTAAGTATTCTACCGCCCGGTTGGCGCAAAAAGACCAAGTTAGGATGGTAGTAAAGGCAAAGAAAAAGAGAGTGACGCTAACAATATGACCGGCCCACAGGGAACCAAAGCCAATTCTGAATGCTTCCATGCACATGCTGGTGCTGGCTAAATGGGTCTTATCGATGGCCTGGGTGGTTAATAAGACTAAGCCAGTCATAGTGCAAACAACCATGACGATCATGGGTGAGAGTACGCTGATTAAACCTTGATGGTGACGGTTATCGTAATCTTTGCTCGGGTCGTGTACGGCGCCGTGTAAAATTGGTGCGAGGCCCAAACCAGAATCAGTAGCAAAGAGACCACGATCAAAACCAGCACGAATAGCGCTCATCATGCCAAAACCTACAGCACCACCGGCCATCGGTGCTGAACCAAAAGCTGAGCTGAAGATAAGCTCGATACTGGGCATAATATTATGGCGAAAAACTAATAAGACGATTGAGCAAGTGGCAATATAAGCGATGGCCATCACCGGCACCAAAGCCGACACGACATGAGAAAAGCGTTTGAGACCGCCAAAAATTACCCCGCCGACTAACATAGCCAGCACCATACCAAAAATCAGAGGATTAAGAGCTAGGTCTTTGATTGGTAGGCTTAGGGCGTGAACCTGGACAAGATTACCTACAGTCAATGCCGAGGTGATGGTGAAAATACAAAACAAGCTAGCTAAAAATTTGGATTTAAGACCTTCATTGAGATAAAACATGGGTCCTCCCACCCATTCGCCGGCTAGATTCTTGCGCTGAAAATGCACGCCTAAAAAACAGCCGACGTATTTAGTGGTAGAGGCCAAAATAGCCATTACCCACATCCATAAGAGCCCCCCAGGCCCACCGGTCATCATGGCAACTGCCACACCGGATATATTGCCGGTACCAAGATTACCTCCTAAAATGGCTGCCATGGCGCCAAAGGAAGAAATGCCACCTTGTTTTTCTTTGAGCGTGACCAGGCTAATGGCTTCTTTGAGCTTAACAATTTGTATAAAACCCAAGCGCACGGTCAAAAAACCGCCAAAAATAACGACAATGGGAAAAATCAGGCCTAGCGTTATCCATTCTTTGATGAGATCGATCATTAATCAGCCTGTTCCTAGCGAACACCACGAAAGATATTGTCAGTTGAGTAGGCTCCAGGTCCGCAGGAAAAAATAGTTGAGAAGCCTAATAAAAATAAGAATGCCAGCTCTTTTTTCGCAAAAGGATCGCCAGCGTGAACCATAAAGAAAGCTATAGCCATGGTGATTACCACCGGCAAAGCCGCTAATCGAGTAAGTATACCAAAGACTACGGCAATGGAGCATAAAAACTCAGCCGATAGTGCCAGTGATAAGCTGAGCGTGGAGCCGATACCAAGTGGATCAGGAAAGCTATGCATTTGTTGGGAAAAACCCAGAAGTTTAGGCAAGCCATGGCCAATCGCTAAAGTAGCGCCAAAACCAACACGTAAGATGAGTAAACCCAAAGAAGTAAAATCCATATATTGCTCCTGCTTGGTCCTGCAGTGTTATTACACCAACAAAAGTTTGGCTAGCCTAAGAGCAGCGCATAATTCTGCTCAAGCAGGATCAATACGCTGGTGCTAAAGTTATGTATTCGTTCAGCATCATAGCTCAAGCGCTCAGAAAGGCTATGAGCTTGAGATTTGGCAAAAGCGTTAAACTCTTTGCTGGAAATCTTTTTAAGATCATGGGTGCTAATATCTGCCAGCATAGTTTTATCAAGATAGCTATTGACCAAAAAACGACCATAGATTTGAGCGTGACTAATACTGTGGTGCTGTTTAAGCATTTCTTTAGTGCAACCCAGATATTTCGGCCCTAGCAACAAAGACCTGAACTTGATTTCGTTAACCGCTTTGAGGGTGGCATCGATATCATTAATATGGCTAAAGAATCTTAAGGTGAGCTTTTTAGGGTCCAGTAAACCCTCATAAAAGCGGGGCTCACTTAGACACAAGGCTCGCGCAACTTCGCGTAGCGGTGAGTCGAGATAGCAAAAATCTGGGCCCAGAAGATAATCATCATCGCGCATTTTTGCTTGGAGCAGCCTGCGTAGATTAACTAGTGAAGTGCGGCCAAGTCGGATAATATTTTTAAGCGAGTTAGCGCGTAAAACTTCATGCGCTTGGTTAATGTCACCCTGAGTTATCTGCATGAGGGCTATTTCACCGAGTGCTTTGGTGTAGTTAGCAGTTTCTGCCATCTGCTCGCGATCGCCAAAGTCGTGGGTTAATGATGCATGCATATTGATCGTTATATAGGATAGATAATCAAGCAAGCTCGCTTGCTCATCAGCCGAGCATTGGGCAATACCACGCTGTAAAAATGGGTAAGCACTGGAAATGTTTTCTGACAGAGATTTAATCAAAAAAGAGCCATGGGTTTTTTCGAGTTTAACCGGTTGAGCACCAGTCAGCTGACCGGGACTGATCGTTGCAAAAAAAGCCAGACGCTCATCACGAGGCAAGAGCCCCAAATCTAGTAAACGTCCCTCACGCAAGCGATGGCTAAACTCTTCGAGGCCTGAGCTTAACTCAAAGCGAATATTTTCAATCAAGCCTAAAACAAACTTCATATCGCGGCCGTAGAGCGATTCAATATAAGAGCGCAGCGCCTGCGATAAGCCACGTTGCTCTGGTTCATCGCTGAAACATATGATAAAACGACCACCGGGTGATTCAGTGTAAATATTGCTGTACTCGTATGGTTCTTCGCCTAAACTTGTATCATAAATGCTGGCGACCATTTTCATCATCATACCGATAAGTTCAATATCTAAGCCATGGATCTGGCTGACTGCTCGATCGGCATTGGCCTCAAACAATAAAGAAAAATAGTGACCGGCTTTTTGGGGATTAAGCTTGTCATTGTCCCATATTTCCAAATCAAGGAGATCTTGCACTTGTGACGCATCTAAGAGCTCAACCAGCTCGAGCGCGTCTTCGGCACCAATTTCTCGAATCGTGAGCAAAATATCGTGTGAACTTAAAGCTCTTACTAGCTTAAGAGGCTCTTTATGATCGATAATGGCGTTTAAACGCTTTTTGGCCGGCAGTTTTACGATTGCTTCGATAGTTTTAATAATATCAATTTGGTGGCCTTCAGTCATGGAGTAAATAATACATAGTGAGATATGCTTAGCAATAAGGTTGACGAATGCCCAAAAGAGCTTAATACAGGCAGACCAACCTGAGTTGTTGATAAATATGGATAATTGTTTATGCACCTGAGCCAAGAGACGAATGGAATGAGCATAAAAAAAGACCGCAGGCAAGAACTGCGTGAAGAACTGAAGCTACGTAACCTAGAAGCTCGCATGGGTGGGGGCAAAACCCGCATCGACAAGCAGCATGCAACGGGCAAGCTCACGGCCCGAGAACGTATCGAAATTTTGCTGGACCCAGGATCTTTTGTTGAAGTGGATCGATTTCGTATTCATCAATGCCGTAACTTTGGCATCGACGAAAAACACTTCTTAGGTGATGGTCTGGTCTCTGGTTTTGGACAGATTGATGGCCGACAAGTCTTTGTTTATGCTCAAGATTTTACAGTTTTCGGTGGTTCGCTCTCTGAGGTGGTCGCTCAAAAAATCTGTAAGATTTATGATTTAGCAATGAAAGCAGGTGTCCCGGTGATTGGTTTATCTGATTCGGGCGGTGCACGTATTCAGGAAGGTGTCCAGTCTCTGGCCGGCTACGCAGAGATTTTTTGCCGTAACACTCTAGCTTCAGGCGTGATTCCGCAAATATCGGTCATCATGGGTCCATCGGCAGGAGGTGCGGTTTATTCACCAGCTCTCACCGATTTTATTTTGATGGTTCGTGATACTAGCTATATGTTTTTGACTGGTCCTGACGTGATAAAAACAGTTACTCATGAAGAAGTAAGCATGGAAGAGTTGGGTGGTGCGGTCACTCATAACACTAAAAGTGGTGTTGCCCATTTTGCTTACGACAATGACTCTCATGCCCTTGATGCAGTAAGAACCTTGATTTCTTATTTGCCGCTTAACAATGCTGAAGATCCACCGAGCATTGCCTGTACTGATAATCCTGAGCGGCGTGATGAAAAACTTAAAACCATTGTGCCTTCCCAACCCAATAAACCTTACGATGTGCGCGAGATTATCGAATGTATCGTTGATGACCGGCATTTTTTTGAGGTCGCGGAGTATTTTGCCCAAAATATCGTTATTGGCTTTGCTCGTATGCAGGGGCGATCGGTGGGCATTGTCGCCAACCAACCACAGGTTTTAGCTGGGGCCCTTGATATTGATGCTTCAGATAAAGCAGCCCGCTTCGTGCGTTTTTGTGATTGTTTCAATATTCCCATTATTAGCCTTGTTGACGTACCGGGTTTCTTGCCCGGTACTGCTCAGGAGTTTGGCGGGGTGATTCGCCATGGTGCGAAGCTGTTATATGCCTACGCTGAAGCGACAGTACCTAAAATCACGGTGATTTTACGTAAAGCTTATGGTGGGGCTTATTGTGTGATGGGTCCTAAGCATCTGCGTGCTGATTTGAACTTTGCGCTACCTACCGCTGAGATCGCGGTTATGGGTGCTGAGGGGGCGGTAAGTATCGTTATGCGCGAGGCCATTAATCAGGCTGAAGATAAAGCCAAAAAATTTAAAGAGCTGAGCGAACAATATCGTGAGCAATTTCAAAATCCCTATCGTGCAGCGGAACTTGGCTATATTGATGAGGTGATTTTGCCGGAAGATATGCGCCCAAGGTTTTGCCAAGCTCTCAATTTGTTACGCAATAAACGCGATTCAATACCGTCTAAGAAACACGGTAACATACCCCTCTAAACCTAGGTTGTTCTCATGACTACGCGAAAAATCAAGAAAGTCTTAGTCGCTAATCGGGGCGAAATAGCAGTTCGGGTGGTACGAACTTGTCGCGATCTGGGTCTAGAATCGGTGGCGGTTTATTCGGACCCTGATCGAACCGCTTTGCATGTAAGATTTGCCACTGAGGCTTACCATATCGGTGCTGCCTCACCAAAAGAAAGTTATTTAAATATTGAAAAGATTATCGCTGTGGCTAAAAAATCAGGTGCTGATGCTATTCATCCTGGTTATGGTTTTTTATCAGAGAATCCTGATTTTGCTGATGCTGTTGATGCCGCTGGTTTGATTTTTATCGGTCCTAAAGCCAAATCAATGGAGGCAATGGCGACTAAAACGCGTGCTCGTCAAGTGATGATGGAAGCTGGGGTGCCAGTAGTACCGGGTTTACAGGATCCGGTGAGTAGTGAGCAAGAAGCGCTCATCATGGCTGATCAAATTGGTTATCCTGTTATGCTCAAAGCTGTTGCTGGCGGCGGTGGCAAGGGTATGCGTAAGGTTGATAAAGCCGAAGATTTTGTTTCTGCTTTTCGTATGGCTCAAAGTGAAGCGCGTAATTCTTTTGCTAACGACCAGGTTTATATTGAAAAATTTCTCAATAAACCACGGCATATTGAGATGCAAATTTTGGCAGATATGTATGGCAAGGTTGCGACTTTTGTCGAACGCGAATGCTCAGTACAGCGACGTCATCAAAAGTTGATCGAAGAATCGCCCAGTGCTTTTGTTGATCCAAAAATGCGGGAAAAAATGGCCGACGTAGCACGTAAGGCTGCCTCTGCCGTTGATTATATTGGTGCTGGAACGATTGAGTTTTTGGTCGACGACCAAAAGAATTTTTATTTTATGGAAATGAATACACGCCTGCAGGTTGAGCATCCCATCACCGAAATGGTCACTGGTCTAGACTTGGTAGCTGAGCAAATCGCCATTGCTGAGGGTAAAGCTTTAGCCAATGACAACTTTACGAGTAATTTTCAAGGTTGGGCAATGGAAGCACGCGTATGCGCGGAAGATCCATCGAGGGATTTTATCCCCACTCCCGGCAAGATTAGTCATTTGCGTGTGCCCGGTGGTCCGTATACTCGTACGGATACTGGGGTTTATGCCGGCTCTGAAATCACGCCAGATTATGACCCAATGATCGCAAAGCTCATCGCCTGGGGGCCTAATCGTGATATGGCTCGGCGTAGGCTTGATCGGGCCTTGATGGAATTTACTCTCAAAGGTTGTACGACCAATACGATGTTTTTGCGCCAGATTCTTTCATATAAACCTTTTGTTGAAGGCAACTATGACACGGGCCTAATCGCTAAATATTTTAAAAAAGCGCCAGCTTGGTATAAACCAGATCATAAAGTAGTTGCTTTGCTTGGTTCTGCTATTTTTAACTTTGAGAAAGAGAAAAAATTGGCATCACAAATCAGTGTCGGCACTAAGCATGGCCAGGCTATGAGTATTTCCAAATGGCGTAGCCTCAGTGCTCATCGGACTTTTTAGGATAATGCTATGAAAATGACTTTTATTGCCGTAGCGGATCAGACTGAACATCGCATTGTTGTTGATGATCACGATAAAGAAGATGGCGTTTATTCGGTTGAACTTGACGGCAAAATTTATCTGATTGATGCCCAGACTATGCCTTCAGAGATAGTCAGCGCTTTGATTGATCATAAAAGCTATGATTTAGACCTTGATGATAAAGACCAATCAAACGACCCCCTTGATGGTCGTTTGGCAATTCGAGTACGTGGTCGCGTGGTTAGGCTTGAGATGCTGGAAGAGCGTCGTAAAAAAATGAAGGACTCTCAGAGTTCTCAGTTCAGTCATTCAGGTATTATCAGCATCAAATCACCCATGCCTGGCAAAATTTTGCGCTATTTAGTAAGCGAAGGTGAGGAAGTTAAAGAAGGCCAAGGACTCGTTGTTGTAGAAGCAATGAAGATGGAAAATGAACTCCAAGCTCCTAAAAGCGGTCACGTAAAAAGCATCAGCTCTAGTCCGGGCTCTACCGTTGGTGGCGGCATGGTTTTGTTGGTGATTGAATAATTATTTAATAACTAAGCCTAGCCATCAACGGCAAATGATCCGACGCTCGACCTGCTTCGGCGACCACCCTAAAAATACTAAAACTTAGGTGGCCACCACGTAAGAAAATATGATCAAGACGCCGATCAGGTTGATTGCTTGGAAAAGTATAGAGATCGAAAGGGTTGTTACTTGGGCTGTCAAGATGAGGAACGACAAGATTTTTGTCGTTGCCAATCAACCAGGCCAGTGTTTGATCTTGTGCATAATCGGCTTTCGGGTCATCGATAAAACCGGTTTTCTTTGATGCATCAGGCATAATGGTATTGAAATCGCCGCCCATAACAATAGGTATTTCAATACCATCCATGTATTCCTTGGTTATTTTGATTTGTTGCTTACGAGTCTTATCGCCACAGGCCTCAAGATGAAGATTGATGATGGCAATTTTTCTGTCACCAAGCTCAACGTCAACCCGCTCAATGCCGCGATCGATATAGCCTAAGTTATAAAAAAAGCTATTAGACTCTGGCTTGGCAAAAATTATCCGTTGATGATTGCTCAGAGGGTAGCGAGATAAAATACAGTTAGCTGCTCTGATATAGCCTAAATGGTGGGATGGCGGCCAATAAGGGAAGGGTAGATAGTTTTTCTCCCACACATTGGCACAAGCGTGATAAGCGTGACCAGTTCTTTGTTTTAAGAACTCAATTTGGTTGATTCTATAGGTACGATTCGAATCAATATCGACTTCTTGTAGTAAAAAAATATCAGCATTCATCTGTGTCATCTTATTAGCTATGTCATTTAGCTGACGTTCGGTGGTCGCTTTATCCCGATAATCCCAAGCGTGCTCCTTGATACCTTGCCCGTGACCAATATTATAAGATACGACGCTAAGAAGTGCGGGTGGTGGTGGCACGACACCTTGAGCTACTTCAGCTACTTCTAGCAAGCTTTTTTCAGGCAAAGAATTACCCAGCGCCCACCAAATAAAAACTGATAGACCTGCAATAATAAATACTAATAAAGAAAGTAGATAGCGAATAATTGACAAGGCCAGTCGTCGATGCATTGATAAGACCCTTAATAAGGTTTGCAAATAAGTAATTCGTATTTTTGAGCTATTGGGTTGCTAAAAATCAGTTCTGGTCTCGCCAGCGCGGTTGCTCATCAAAGGGGAGGCTTTTGAGCTGTTGCATTTTTTTCTTAATAAAAGATTTTTTTATTTGGCTTTGATAATCAACCCATAGTATACCATTTAGATGGTCAAGTTCATGTTGAAAACAACCGCTTAAATAATAAAAAGCACTTCGTTCTTTATATTCACCATGTTCATTTTGGTAACGCATTGTAATATCATAAGAACGCTTTACTTTACCACGAAAGCCGGGGATCGACATGCAGCCTTCTTCCCAAGTAAAAGAGCCGTCGTGATGAATAATTTCAGGATTAACAAAAACTTCTTTGCCATTGGTACCATTACCTTCATTATCGGCCGGATCAATATCGCAGATAAAAACTCGTTTAGAAACACCTATTTGCGGAGCACAGAGACCCGCCATTGGCTCTTCATCCATGGAGTCACTGATATCTTTGATCAAGCTTTGCAGCTCGGGGCCAAAATCGCTCACCGCTTCGGCCACTTTTTTTAACAATGGATCCGGCCAAATTAACACACGCTTAACTGCCATAATCAAGCCTCTTCATAAATTCTGCCTCTAGATAATATCTCTTATGATAGAATGTTCAAGAGAGCTCTTTTATATATAATAAACCCTCAATCATTAAGGCCAAATACCCCGGCGGCTATAGACCTCTTGTAGGCGTTCAAGCGCGATCGCGTAGGAAGCAATGCGTAAGTTTTTGCCTAAAGTTCGCGCTTTGTCACTCACTAGTTGGTGGGTTTGCAGCATACGTTTTTCCAAGCGAGCCCGCACATCAGCAATATCCCACGATTCACTGCGCTTATTTTGCAGCCATTCAAAATAGCTAACGACGACCCCGCCTGAGTTAGCGAGGATATCGGGTATAAGATCGATGCCGCGTTTTTCTAAGACAGCTTCAGCTTCAAGATCGGTAGGCCCGTTGGCCCCTTCCACGACTACTTTGCACGAAAGATTTTGTGCCTCGTTTTTACGAATCTGTAGCTCCATCGCTGCGGGCACAAAAATATCACATTTAGTGGCAAAAAATTCTTGACGAGAAATGGCTTGACCTCCCGGATAGCCCTGTAAACTACGATTAAGGCGGCAGTATTCAGCCAGTTTATAGGGATTAAAGCCCTCGGGATGAATAAAATAGCCGGTATGATCGCCAACTGCGGTTAAGCTCACCCCCATGCGAGATAAGATCATGGCGGTATGGGAACCGACGTTGCCAAAGCCTTGTACAGCCAGTGTTGATCCGGCGAGATTAAAGCTCTTTTCTTTAGCCCATTGCGTAATACAATGAACAATACCACGCCCGGTAGCTTCTTCCCTGCCCGGAGTACCGCCACAGACAACCGATTTGCCGGTTACCACCCCTTTAGCAGCTTGCTTAGATGCTGTACCAACCATGTTGCTGTAGGTGTCCATCATCCAGTCCATGATTTGGGAGTTGGTACCCATATCGGGGGCTGGCACATCCCAATCAGGGCCAATATTAGAGCCTAGTGAATGGGTAAAGCGTCTGGTGATGCGCTCTAGATCTTCGAGATTATGCTCACTGGGATTAAATTTAACGCCGCCTTTTCCTCCACCAAAGGGTAAGCTTTGTAAAGCACATTTCCAGGTCATCCAGGTTGAGAGAGCTTTACATTCATCGAGGTAAACATCTTGATGATAGCGAAAACCGCCCTTAAAAGGTCCCAAGATATTATTATGCTGAACTCGATAACCCTTAAACAAAACCACTTTTCCCGAAGTTAATTTAACGGGAAAGTGGATGATAAGCTCATTTTTTGGTTGGAGCAGAATCGTTTCTAGGGAGCTATCAATGTTTACGCATTTAAAAGCCTGATTCAGCTGTTCGGCGGCTAAGTGAAAAAGATTATCAGTGTGCTTAGGAGCTTCAACTTCGATATTTATATCATCGCTCATCTTTCATGTTTCCTTAGTTAGCTAATTAGTGTCAAAGGTCGCTTTGATCCATTTCAAAATACTGTGATTCATGATGCTTTAAAACAGGTTTCCTAAGAGGAAAAGTTTTTTGTTTAGTTTCTAGGAGTGTTTTTTGCTCAGTATTGTCGCTTTTATGATTTTTAAAGTTAGCTATTGCGGTAATTGCTCCTTCTATTTTGAACTCTTGATGGCGTTTATGGCGAAAAATACCAAAAATATTATGTTCATTATGAGAAAATTTATTTTTTATAGACTCTGCATCCTGCTGACTTAAGTGCTCAAGAGAGATAATTTTTTCAAAAACATCACGAAGTTCTGACATTAATTTAATTTGTTTGTCAATGTATTCTGAATCATAACTTTTAATTATTTCATCATTGTTTAATTTGTCAACACGAGAATCTATTTTTTCTATTATATCCCAACATGAAGTCATCCGTTTTCTTATCTCATTTTTACTCATATATGGATCAATGGGTGTATCTTGATATTTATTGATTAAAATCTCTGCTTTTTCTTTGAGTCCTAAGCATTTTTCATGAGCTAGCTCATAGATGTTTAGACGTTCTTTACAATTAAAACCAGCCTCCTCTAGATCAAGTAGTTCAAGGAGTGAGTTTCTGGCCGAAATAAGTGCAGTTTTAAAAGTAGACTTATCCTGTCTGGCGCCAGAGCTAATCAGCTCTGTAATCTTTTTTTCTCCTAAAATACCATTGATTTGACTGTTTTCATCAAGTAAATATTTGTCGTCTTTAAGTAGTCTTAATTGGTGATCAATATTACGTAAATGCCAGTGAGATTGGTGGTAAAATTCTTTAATATGTTTTTTATTTTCGTGAGAATTTGATGTATTTAAATTTGCCCTTGGTTTGTCTTGGTCGTTATTTTCAGTATTTTCTATGATAAAAGTTTTTAAATTATGTACTGCGCTCATATATCCACTCTTAGTATGAATAAAGAGCTCTTCTGGTTTGCCGCCTAAAAGGTGATGAATTGCTGCAAAGCCGCGAAATCCTCTGGAGGTTTCAATAAAATGTTTGACCATCAATCCCTGTTGATCGGGATGTTTATTTTTTAGTTGTTCAACTAAATTAAGAATAGCCGGTCGCTCAATGCCACTTGCTAGAGCAGCGTTATTAACTCGATCGTGCGCTTCTTGGCTAGATAAAATCATTAAATCTCGTCGGCTGAGCTCGCGTTCGATATTAATCGTGCGTGCAGTCTTAGAGTTTTTTTCTTCAAAAGAACCAATGTAAGCGCCAAATAGTCGATTTATTTTACGAGCCATTTTATTTTCATCATCACCATTGATCATTGTATCTTCAAGCTGGGCATGAATTATGAGACTATCAAATTGCCACTTGTTATCAGCAAAGCTATATGGAGAATCATCGATTGAGTGAATACGACGATGAGTGACGTAGAGATCGCGATTATAACGCCCCTTAGTGCCCTGTCCTCTGCTGAGTCGTCCACCAAAAGTATTTCTGCGCACTGAAATAATACCGTTGGTAGCTACACTTTTAGCTTCAGCATGCATAAACTCACGGTCGACACCTTCAAACCTGAGCACGTGCTTTTTTGAATGATGAACTTTTTTATCAACCTTATTGATGAGTGCGAGAATAGCTGGAACTATCGGCGCAGTGATACCGATATGCTTTTTAGAAGTAGTGATACGGATTTTTTCTAAATATATCCGCTCAATGCCCCTTGGCCTTAAGATATCATTCTGTGATCTTACTTCAGTAAGAAGGTATTCTGGTCCACGATCCTCTGAATAGACTTCAATTTCTTCGTTGGTTGGCATACGTCCATGATGAATTAAATCAAAGTAGGCTCGTTTAGCTTCTTCATGATTAAAGTCGAAACTAAAAATTTGCTTGCGGGCAATGGCGATACCCTTAATGTAACCAACTCCTACTATATTTAAAATGCTGGCAAAGAGGCCAATTTCTACAACTTTAGTTGGCTCAATACTGACTTCATATTTATTATTAGGTAAGCGTTTTAAGCCAAGTTCAAACTCACCGCTCACTTCTACACTGCCACCAACACGGGCAGCATTGATATGAACGAGCGATTCAAGACCAATAACAAAAGCTCCAGAAAGGGTGCCAATTTTTTTTTCTACTAATTCATCACCATCGATTAAATTCTCTGGTTTATCAAAACCTGGTATTTTACTTTCTTTGATTTTCTTACCTGCAATCAATAATAAACCAGGAATGCTCGCTTCACTGAGCATAGATCGAGATTTTGCTAAATCGACATGAGTACGAAAAATCCTTTCGACAGTGTGATCTGCACCGGCACGAAATGCTACTGCTAAAGGTGTTGAAAGGGCAGAAAAATTAATCGATCCAGCAGCTCTTTTTGAAATACCGGACTGATCATTAATTTCAATTTTATGTAAGCCTCTAATAGCCGCAAATTTACCATCTACTGGATAAGGTCCAATGTAGCTGACGTCGTGTGAGCGGGTAACGGTGACTGAGGCGCTTACTCCAACACCAAGATTGTGTGAAAGTAGGGTCTGCAGTGATATACCGGCAGATAAGTAGTCTTTCCAGCCAGAAGCCATAAAACCAAGCGATAAGTAAGAGGCCTGTCCCTTAGACCATAATGTTCCTTGATCAAAATTAATGGTATAGCTGCCACCTCCACCTAAATAGCCGTTGGTATAATAAAGCCACCAATCAGGACCCTGGTTATTGAACGATAGTGAGCCTGAATAACCAATACCCATTGGGTTAACAAACAGCGAATTCGAAGTAGAAGCGTTGATGCTACTCATATAATAATTGCCAACCATCAAAGCTGATAAACTTCTTGGTGTAATAGCCGCATTAAACGAATTACTATTATTAATGCTGACCGGTCCTGGCGGTGAATTAGGCCCGAAACCGATATTAGTTGGTCTAAATCTGATTGGCATACCAAGCGAACTTAAAAACAAAAAATGCTCTCTCATCTGTTGAATAACTTGGGCATCAAGCAAGAGTTGCTCGTTAGAGATCCCCAAATTTTTAAGTTTTTTAGCAGTTTTCCTGTTAAGTGGTAGTTCTATATCTGCAAGCCTGATTGGTGCTTCATAATCTTTGTCTTTTTGTAGCTCTCTGAGCGCTCTATCAACATCGCTTAAGAGTTTTAGTGGGTCACCAAAATTATGACCAGTACGTAGCTGTACTAAAAAGCCTTTAGCCGACTTTATAATGCCATTTTCAACTAGATTAATAAGCTCTTGTGGACTTAATGGTGCGTTATCATGCAGAAGAATGATAGCTTGCGGGTCAGTTAAAATTGATCGTTCCCATAAAAAATTAACTACCTGGTGCAAAGAAGCATTAATTCTCAGATCTTGGTAGCTCGCTAAATTGATTCTCTTATGCGTGGATTTTTCTATAATAGTTTGAATTTTTTTAAAGCCATGGGGTTGGCTCAAAAAAAAATGTAAACTAGTGACATGCTCCTTGCCAAGCTTATCTTCGTCTTCAATTCTCTGATATTTTACCTGTGCTGTGGCAAATAAATCATCGATATTATCAAAAGCTTTATTAAGTCGCTTTAACTCATAATGCTGGTTTAATCGTTCTAGGTGATCATAGACGTGTGGTTTTTTTTGTCCTGAGCTTTTAGCGCTCATGGCTAGTGATGTAAGAGAATACAGCGATATGAGGATGGATATTATTCTTACTATTGAATTTTTATGTATATTAATAAAAGCCACGTAAATTACCTTGTAAGTTTGCCTGTGGTTTTTATCGGTCGTGAAGTATATTGAGTGCGCATAGGTGCTGGAAGAAATAAATTGGAGGATAAGTTGGTGGCACAAAAAAAGACTGCAGTAGAAGATGCTAGTTCGATGGGCAAGAAGATTCGCGAGATTTCAATCTCTGAGTTCTTTGCCAAGAATCGCCACTTGCTCGGCTTTGATAATCCAATGAAATCTCTGCTTACCACCGTACGTGAAGCCGTTGATAATGCGCTCGATGCTTGCGAGGAAGCCAGTATTTTGCCTAGTATTAGAGTTGAAATACACGAGCTCAAAGAAGGTCGTTATCTGCTAAGTATTGAAGATAATGGTCCTGGTATTTTGAAATCACATCTACCTAATATTTTTGGCAAGCTTTTATATGGCTCGAAGTTTCACCGATTAAAGCAAAGTCGTGGTCAGCAAGGTATTGGTATCTCTGCCGCAGTTATGTATGGGCAAATGACGACTGGAAAAGCTGCTGAAGTTATTTCCAAAGTTGGCCGCGGCAAGCAAACTCACCAATTAAGTTTGCAAATTGACACCAAAAATAATAAACCAAAAATTCTTAAAGAAGAGTTGCTGAGTAATAAACACTGGAATGACAAGGATTCTGGTACTAAAATTAGCATTGAGCTTGAAGGAGCCTATAAAGAAAGCAAGCATGGAGTGCTCTCTTATATTCGCCAAAGTGCTCTTTCTAATACGCATGCTCATATAGTTTTTGTTGATCCTAAAGGCTCAGTATTTGAGTTTCCCCGCCTAGTTACTAAGGCACCGATTGAACCTAAAGAAATTAAACCCCACCCTTTGGGTATTGAGCTGGGAACGCTCATGCAGTTTTTACATGATGCTAAAACTCAGACGCTGGTAAGTTTTTTAAAGAGCGAGTTTTGTCGCGTGACGGATGAAGTAGCTCTGGCCATTTGCCAGGGTGCTAAGGTCAGCCCAAAAATGCCGGCAGCTAAAGCTGGACGTACCGAAGCCGAGGCAATCTTTAAATCGATCCAAGAAACCAAGCTGATGGGACCGCCAACCAATTGTTTATCGCCACTCAACGAAGAAGCGATTATCAAAGCTCTTTATTGGCTTTTTGTTGAGTCTAATCGTGAGCGCGCAGCAAATAAGCTCGAAAAATCAGCGATACTTAGTAAATCAAGCAAAAAATCTCCTCAGGCTGAGTTCGACTTTGACGCTCAATCAAGCCATGAAGATTCTGCTCAAGCAGTAGTTATCGATCAGCAGATTGAGCAGTTTGCCGATAAAAGTGAGCAGGCAGTACTTGATGAGGAACAAGGATTTTTCGTTACAGCGGTGAGCAGGCCTCCTAGTGTCTATCGCGGCAATCCCTTTCAAATTGAAGTAGGCTTATTTTATGGTCGCTCTTTACCTGCCGATGACTTAATACAGGTCTATCGCTATGCTAACCGTGTGCCTTTGCAGTATCAGCAAGCAGCCTGTGCTATGACTAAGGCGGTGATGTCAACGCCATGGAAATCCTATGGCTTGCAGCAGTCACGTGGAGCTTTACCTGCTGGACCAGTAGTAGTAATGGTTTCTATGAGTTCGGTGTGGGTTCCTTATACCTCTGAATCCAAAGAAGCCGTTGCTCATTATCCAGAGATTATTAAAGAGTTGCGTTTGGCGTTGATGGAAGCAGGACGTAGGTTGCAACGCTTTTTAAGCAAGCGTCGAAGACAGGCTGATGAAGATAAAAAGCGTTCTTACATAGAAAAGTATCTTGAGCCCATTCAAGAGGCTTTGAGTGAGATTCTTGGTGCTAAAATTGCCCAGCCTGAAAAAATTGGTGAAGACTTGAAATTTATCTTAGAAAAAAGCCGCGCTCATAAATCAGTCAAAATGACTAAGCATGAGATTAATTAGCCGTTAATTATAAGGATACGTATGGCCAATAACAAAGCCCGCACTAGTAGCAAAGACGATGCCAATACCCTAGAGATTATTAAACAAGCAGCTCTTGCTATTCACGGGTCAATAACAAGACGCAAAGCGCCAGATATGAAGCTGCCTATTAGATCACTTGCTAACGTTAAGTACGACACTAAAAAAGGTTTTTTTGAAATCGGTAAAGGCGTTAAGAAGCGTACCCTTGGTGTGAACACGGTTAAATCTTTTGCTCAAACCTTAAAAATGATGTGCTTAAGCAAGCAATTGGTAGAATCAGATGACTTCGCTACTAAACGAGATGCCTATTATCAATCAAAAAATTGGGGAGAAGCTAGATTTCGTGACCAACCAGAGTCAGATACGGTCATGGATGATATTGAAGCGATGTTTGCGATCGAGGGCATTTCGCGTGAGCAACTACGTTTTGTACCGGATCAGCATGGCGGTGCGGTTGCTGGTGAACTGATTGTGGTTGATTATAACCTTGAAACAGGCGAGAAAATCGAAATTGATTGCACTAGATTTGGTTCAGGTGCTTATGCGGTGCCAAGTTGGGTTGAGCATCTAGATTTTAAGACTAAAGCTAAGTTCATTTTATGCATAGAAACTCAAGGTATGTTTCAACGCTTGCAAAGCCATAATTATTGGCGCAAAGCTAACTGCGTTTTGGTTAGCATGGGCGGTGTTCCTACGCGGGCTTGTCGTAGATTTGTACGCCGCCTGTCTGAGATAGCGAAGATTCCCGTCTATGCTTTTACTGATTGTGATCCTTACGGTATTGGTAATATTTACCGCACACTAAAAGTTGGTTCAGGAAATGCGGCTCATATCAACCAATTTTTTTGTGTACCCCATGCTAAGTATTTAGGACTCACTCCTGATGACATTACGCGCTATGGCTTAGAGAAAGCCACTCACCCATTAGAAGAGCAAGATAAAAAACGTGCCCATGATGCTTTAAAAAACGATCCATTTTTTCAGGCTTATCCAGAATGGCAAACAGCACTTAAACAGCTACTCAAAATGGAAGTTAGAGCCGAGCAACAAGCTTTAAGTTTACATGGCTTAAACTTCGTTATAGAGGAATATTTACCAGAGAAGCTCAAAAATATTAAAAAATTCCTGCCGTAGTAGGTTATTAATGCCACAAGAAAAACTTTATAAAAATATTAGTCGCCATATATTTTTATGTGTCGATCCAAGCAAACCCAAATGCTGCTCACGTGAAGATTCCTTAGCGGTATGGGAATATCTTAAAAAGCGTTTAGATCAACTTGGCCTATCCAAGCAAGGTGGTATTTTGCGCACTAAGGCTAACTGCTTAGGTGTATGCACGAAGGGCCCAATTGCTGTCGTGTACCCAGAAGGTGTATGGTACCACTCGGTTAGTGTCTCGGTAATTGAACGTATTATTGAAGAGCATTTGCTGGGCGGGCAAGTAGTGGCCGATTATCTACTTTATTAACGAAAGATCTTATTCGCATTAATACTTGCTTTATGGCAGATTGGGCAGGTGTGGTTGTTATTGTCCTTTTCGTCACAGTCTACGCAAAGCGCCACATGGCCGCAATCAAGTAAAAGATCTGCGACTTCACGATTGCAAACTTGACATTGGTTATATAAAAAATTCGCCTTAATAAAGTTATAATTAACGCATTCAGATCTGCATTTAGGGCACGCAGATATTTTTTTACCGTTATCAATATTTTCAAAGCATTTTTGGCAGTAAACTAAGTGACCACAAGGTTCAATTAAAACAGTCTTAAAGCTATCAAGACAGATCAGGCATTCGATGTCCACTTCTTTCATGCTTCTTAATACTGCCTTACACGATAATAAAAACCCCTTACTTATTGGGCCTATAAAATCATTAAAATAATCATCTAAAATTTTATCAACATCATACTGCCAACAAGGACTGTTTTCAACGATCTGGCGAATAGTGTTTAATTGTTCAAGACGCACTAAATATTTATTATATTTTTCAGTCTTAAACTTGGTATTAATACACTGGCATAAAGCACAGCCTAGTCTACCGGATAGGCTTGATTCAAAGCCATCGCAGATAGTCAAGAGATCTTTTTTCGGGTCATAATTAGGCTCCATAGTTAAAGCTGGGTGACCGAAAGCTAATAAAAAGATACCCAAGATAATTGTATGTATTTTGTGCATAAACTTAGCTCGCAAAAGCGGTTTTATTAATAAGAGATTTTGCTTTAGGTAAGAGCGGTATAAAACACAGAGCTCCCAGTGCGGCAGAGCTTATAAGTGCCATAAAATAGCCATTCCAACCAAAAGAATCGATCAGGACACCAAAGGGATAACCTGCTACGGCAGCACCGATATAGGCAAAGACCCCAGCAAAGCCTGATGCGGTACCTGCCGCCTGGCGGTCAGATATTTCTACGGCTGTGCAACCAATCAACATCTGCGGCCCAAAGATAAACATGCCGACAAAAAAGAGAATCGATGAGCATACAATATAGCCACCGCTGGGTACTAACCAAAATAATAAAAGCGGCATGGTCAGGCAAGCCATAAACATGGCTGAAACAATACCACGTCCACTATTGACGAGTTTATCCGAGATAAAACCAGCTAACAGCATGCCGAGCATGCCACCAAGTTCAAACCAAGGGATGGTCCCACCCGCTTCCATGAGAGAAAAACCTCTCTGCTCAGACAAATAAACCATGGTCCAATCGTTGACACCGGTTCTAACGATATAAACAAAGAAATTAGCCAGCGCTAAGCACCACATGAAGCGATTAAAAATAACGTAGTCGAGCAAGATTTGTTTGGTAGATAATTTGACCGGTACCACCACTTTTTCTTGAGCCCTAAAGTCCTCAATTTCGTCAGCCGATGGCAAACCCAAAGATTCAGGCGTATCACGCATACGTTCGAATAAAATAAAACCAAAGACAATGCAAATAATACCAGGAATGTAGAGCGCATAACGCCAGCCTGCATATTCTATGCATAAGCTCACCACCAGCGGAATGAGGGCTCCGCCAAAGTTATGCGATGTGCCCCATAAGGACCACCAGGTACCGCGCGATTTAGGTGAATACCAGTATGATAAGAGACGCGCGCAGGGTGCCCAGCCAAAGCCTTGAAACCAGCCATTTAAGCCCCAAAACAAAATAAACAGCCATAAGCTTGAGGAAAAGCCAAAGCAAATATTAAATACGCCAGTCAGAATTAGTCCGCTGCCCATGAAATAACGGGGGTTAGACTTATCACCTAAAATGCCGCAGGCAAATTTGCTGATGCCATAAGCGATAGAAAAAACAGTGACCAATAAACCAAGCTCACTCTTTTGTAAGTTAAGTTCGCTACCTAAGAGCGGCATGGCAAAGGTATAGCTCTTACGAGTAAAATAATAAAAGATATAACCAATAAAGATGGAGTAAAAGGTGCGAGTGCGCCAGTAGGCAAATTGTGCGCGGGTAGCAGAATCAATCTGTTGTACCATGTAGAAATGCTCCACGAGCTAAAAGCTATTTGGCCAATACCAGTTATTCAATGAAGATCAACCTATTGCTGATGAGGTGCATTCCCCCTGTCTGATATAGCTAAGAGTGAAAGCTGTTTTTAAGCTAAACAGAGCACTATCAGTAGCGCTAAAAAAAGCCTGAGTGTTGAGCTCAGAGATAAGATTGATAAGATTATTTTTTTTGTGCTTATCAAGCTCCGAGATAATATCATCGAGAATTATAATAGGACAATGATTTCTGAGCTGGTTGATGGCGATCATAGTGGCGAGCTTAAATGCCAAAACGATGGCACGAGTTTGGCCGCGCGATGCTGTGTGGCTATCTAAGCCATCGAGCTTAAAAACTATATCATCGAGATGAGGGCCAAAGAGCGTGGTCTTTCTCACTAGCTCTAAAGCCTGATACCGATGGCTTAATCGCCGCAGGTGGTCGTTTAGATCAGTGCTGGTTTGAGTGGTGGTAAGCGGCTGAGATTTGAGATGATAAATAAGTTCAGCCTGGCACTGATAGCCAAGAATGAGACTTAGGCGTGTCTGGTAAATAGGAGCCAAATCACTGAGAGCCTTTAATCGGTTGGCGATCAGTTTGGCGCTTTCGCTGAGCAACATGTCAGTGAAGATAGCCAAGCTTAGCTGATCTAAGGGCCAGCTTTTTAACAGTTTGTTGCGATGTTTGAGAACTTTATCGTAAGTCTTAAGAGCTAAATAATGCTCAGGATAAAGGCTGATGGTAGCCTGATCGAGAGCGCGTCGTCTCAGGCTAGCACTGCCACAAAGTAGGTTGAGTTCGCTGGGAATAAAACTAACGATGGGCGTGACTGTGCTAAGCTGATGGGCGTTTTTTAAGGTTTTATGATTGAGCTGAGCCTTTTTGCCACGAGGCAGAATGTCAATGGTAATTTCGCTGATGTTATCGCCAAGAAATGAGGCATGAAGATGGCTGGCTGGATAAGCATTTTCGATTAAATCTTGATTGCCCAAGCTTTGCATAGGCCTTAGTGAGCAGCTTAGTGCGATAGCTTCTAAGCAGTTAGTTTTACCTTGGCCATTATCACCAATGATGAGATTGATTTCAGGCCCAAAGTTAAGTGTGGTGTCACGTAAGTTTCTAAAATTTCTGGCCCTCAGTGTCGTGAGATAGGTTTTTATGCTTGATGACATTGGTGCTAAAGCCTGTTAGAGCCTAAGATTATTTAGGTAAGGAGGAATAAGATAGTGCTAAGCCTATTTAATACCCTGTCACGAAAAGTCGAGCCATTTAAGCCAATAAATCACCCTCACGTAAGTATGTATGCATGCGGACCCACGGTTTATAACTTTGCCCACATTGGTAACTTAAGAACCTATATCTTTGAAGACTTTTTACGCAGGGCTTTAGAGTATAATCAATTTCAGGTTAATCACGTGATGAATGTCACTGATGTTGGTCATTTGGAATCAGATGCTGATGCGGGTGATGATAAGATGGAGCTTGCAGCAAAGCGCGAAGCTAAATCACCGTGGGAAGTAGCTCGTTATTATGAGACCGTATTTTTTGCTGATTTGGCTAAACTTCACATTAAACATCCCACTAAAGTTTGCCGAGCTACTGAACACATAGCTGAAATGCAGGATTTTGTCAGTGAGCTTGAGAAAAAAGGCTATACTTATACCGTTGATGGTAATGTCTATTTTCGTATTAATAAATTTACTAGCTATGCCGAGCTATCACGGCGGAATTTAGATGATCTTCTCCAGGGCGCTCGTGTTGAAATAGACGAGCGTAAAGAAAATCCGCTCGATTTCGTTTTATGGTTTTCTAACTCCAAGTTTCCTAACCAAATCATGAAGTGGGAATCACCTTGGGGTACAGGTTTTCCTGGTTGGCATATTGAATGTTCGGCCATGGCTTCTAAGTATTTGGGTGATCATTTTGACATCCATTGTGGTGGCATTGATCACATATCAATTCATCATTCCAATGAAATTGCCCAAAGTGAGGCCCGTTTTGCTAAAAAATGGGTCAATTGGTGGCTTCATGGCGAGTTTTTAGTCTTACAAAAAGACAAAATGTCTAAATCTGCCGGTAATTTTTTAACACTGACATCACTTACTGATAAAAATTATGAGCCCTTACATTATCGCTATTTATGCTTTGGTGCCCACTATCGATCTCAGCTCTTATTTAGTTTTGAGGCCCTTGATGGAGCGCGTAATGCTTTTGAATCATTGAGAAATCGGATTTTGAGTTTTAAGCAAAACCCTGAGAAAGCAAAAAATCCCAGTCGAGTGTTGGCCCTTAAACAGGACTTTTTTAAGGCGATTAACAACGATTTAGATACGCCAATCGCCTTAGCGGTGCTGTGGGAAAGTCTCAAAGACCAAAGCATCAGTAATACGGAAAAGCTTGATATCATGCGCAACTTCGATGTGATTTTAGGCTTTGATATTGATAGCTTCACACCGCCAATCCTGGCTGAAAAACACATGCAGCTCATCAAAGATCGGGAGCAGGTGCGCCAGGCTAAAAACTGGGCTCAGGCCGATACGATGCGCGACCAGCTATTGGCTGAAGGCATCTGTATTAAAGACACTAAAGACGGTACTGAGTGGTATTTGAAGATTTAGAGTTTTTATTCAACGACATTTATGATTATGACAGATTTTGGGCGTTTTTGTCAAGAAAAAAAATTGGTACTGGTTAAATTTTTTTGAGCGTCTTGAATAACTAATTTGTCTTTGAGGTGTCTTAATGATATAAAAGCCTATGCAAAACATGGTGATTCTTTTTGTGTTGGGCTGCGATGTTGAGCCTTTAAAAGCCTGGTCAGAGGCTCAAGCTTATAAGGTGGTGGGGCTTTTTGCTGTGTCGCATGATCAGTTTGCTTTGGCTTGGGCTCAAGCTCTGGAGGCTTGTCAGGCTAATCACGCTCAGGCTTTGATGATTGATTCACCGGTCTCCTTGGCCTTACTCTCAACAGATTTTTCCAAGTCTTGTCAATATTTAGCTAATCAGCAGATAAAATTAATTTTTGCTGATACCAAGCTGATCTTTGAGCCGGCTCATCTTGATGGGCTGGGTCTAATATTTGACACGCTTAGTAAGTTTGAAAAATCACAGCAATCAAGCAGGATAAAACGGTCTTTGCAAAAACTCACAGCCAAAGGTCAAACTCTTGGTGGCAGAAAATTTGGCTCGCGGGCCCATGAGGAGCGGGTGGTCAGACAGGTCTTACAGCTTTATCATCAAGGTTTCAGTTTGCAGGCGATTTGTCAGAAATTACATGACAATAATATTAAGACCGTGAACGATAAACAGTGGCATCCAACCACGCTTAAACGAATTATTGAGCGACATGGCCCTAAGGCTCACACCAAGTCTTGAGGGAAATAAACATGATAAAAAACTCTTGGGTGTTATTAGCCAGTATAGTTTTGATGGGCTCATGCTCAACTAGTAGAGTTGGTGAGCTTGATCAGAGCGCTAACACTAAAATTGAGGTGGCTCAGGCCTGTATGAGTGATCAAGATTGTGCGGTTATTAAAGACGGCTGTTGTGGCTGCACTCAGGGTGGCAAGCAGCAGGTAGTTAGTGCTGCTCAGGCAAAAGTCATGCTTGAGGCTCTTAATAAGCAATGCGGTGAAACTATGTGTATTCAGGTGATCAGCAGTGATGCCAGTTGTTTAAAACGGGCGGCCTGTTTAGATGGTAGCTGTGTTTTGCAATAGATCTATCATAAAAGTCTGAGTACAAAATTACGGGGAGGCTTTTGTTTAGTGAATGGATCTATTAATATGTAGGCTTACATAGTTTGATATAGTCGTCATAATTGGCTTTTACGCTGAGCATGCCTAAGTCATATAATTGCTTATGGGCATAGAAAGCGATACCACAATGGCCAATAGAAGTTGGGTGAACATCATCCCAAAAGAGCATTTCGTTGCCGTTAGTGCAAATTTCATCTTTATTTAAAAGTGAGTATTTCTTTTGGGTATAGCAACTAATTCCAACTTTTTTTGGTGCTTTTTCTGGAGCATAAATAGTGGTAAAACTTTTATTTAAATCAATGCCGTAATTATAATTTGATTCACCATAAGGTCCGGTTGAATTTTTTAGCATTTCTAGTGATTTATAAGAGTCGTAAAGTATAAATATTGCATCAGGCATCTCAAGTTTAAGCTCAATCATCAATTTATTAAGCTCAGCGTTATGGGCAATCGCCAACCTGGTCATTCTTTCAGAAATCTGATAGGTTTTTTCTTCTTGTGTCAAAATTTGGCCACTGGCCGTGTATGGAATGCCTTTAGTTAAAGTGACAAAGGGGCTAATACCAATGTCTGGCATATTGCCAATCATAAATTTTCTTGCACCGGCGTTATATAACAAACGTACTGTTTTTAGAGTATTATAAGCAGTATTCAGGGCAATTGATTTATAACCAGCATTAGGCTTATTAGGGTCATCAATAAGCTCGTTAAAGTCCTTTTCTAAGATAACCTTAGAAAGATAATCATTGGCTCCCATCCAAAGAAAAAATAGCGTTCTTTCCGGGTTGGCAATTTGGCCGTTATTGGTTTCCTTAGCTAGATAATTAGTTACTAAGCTTTGCACACTTCCTGTGGCTGCCCATCTGCCTGTACCAACAACTAGCTGAGCTAGACTTTTATCATCCACTGATATGACTGGAGCGCTAATTGCCCCGCCTTGGGAAATATTCTTCACGGCTAGATTGGCCATTTTAGCTAATATCTCATTCCATACCGGGCCGTTTGAGAAGCGACCTAAAAAATATGGTTCATTGGGAAAATTTTTAACGCGAGCTTTCAGCATTCCCGTATCAGATAAACTGTCACCAAACACGACCATGCGACTAATCTCGGATGTAGAAGCTTTTTCACTGACTACAATCGGGTAGTTTTTGCTACTCACAATTGTCTTGTATGCCCTGATACGGTATAATTTTAGGTTCCTGCCAGGATACGTTCTGTTGATAGAGTCCTGACAGGCATTTTCCAGGTCATCTTGTGAGTTTATATTAAGGGGAATATCTGATCTTAGAGTTTGTGTGGCAGCAAAAGAGTCAGCGATAATAAACCCACCTCTACGTTCTCCCTGGGCGGAAATATGAGAACGCTTTGTAGTACTTGCCCAAACAGATTTCCATTCAGTTAACATAAAGTTCTGGCCATAGTCGGGTTTGCTGGGATCGAAATAAAAGCATGCTATAGGGTATGAATTATCTTCTATAACAAGTCCGGCATCAATCTGGGTGCTTATATCTTTATTTTCACTGCTATTTTCAGGCCCACAGGCTGAAAATGCTAAAAAAAGTGAAATAAAAGTCAATCTTACAATCTTATTGATCATTTTTAGCCCTGCTTATTAAATTGATAAATAATACCATGTAAGATATATATCTTTAATTTATTAAATTAGCATGTATTATAAAAGTAGATCTTAATAGGTTGATAAAAACCCACAAGGATCCCTGAGCAGGGTCTATATAATCCATAAATGATCGAAGTGTTAAAGCGTTTGACCGGAGAAGAGCATGAATTTGGATCGGTAAACATGGCTATTTTGACTCCAAAGGGCGAGAGCCTTCTTGCCAGTTTAGAAAAAACGAGGGACTTTAATTTCGGTCGCATGCTGTATCCGTGACAAGCTAAAGAGTAGTAAAACTATGCTCATTTTCTGGCCAATAGCTGCTCTGGGCCCCAAAAACAGGGCTGGGCCTTGGATCTTTACTTCATGATCCTTGTTTCTAGGTCCAATTTACTAGAAATCTTGCCCATGTAGCTTTTTTTAAGAGATTTGGTACATGAACCCAGCTAAAACAGTTTAAGCAAGAGCTTAATAACCAAGACTTACTAAATAAGGTACGAGCTAGCCGCGAGCATGCTATGACTTAACTTAAGCTTTTGGGTACTCCTACTATACTTTTTAACGGTCGTCCCTATAATCTCTCTCTAAATAAAGATGGCTTGATGCTGCGTATAGCTATGGAAAAAGCTTGCTCAAGCATAAACTGTCAATAGATTAAAAAAAAGTTGAAACTCAATGTTTAATAAAATTTTATATATTTATTCTATCTTAGTTGTTAATTCTTTTACCATCATGGCCGAAAGCATCTGCTTTTACAATGGTGAAGGGACGGGGCCACTTAGCTCCCAAAGTTTATTAGAAAGCCTTAAACAAGAGCTTGAAGGCTCATTTTATGAACTGAAAAATTCAGACCAAATGATTGATTGTATCCATAAAGAAAATGATAACTCTCATTTGAGAATTATTATACCTGGAGGAAACACCGTTATCATAGCCAGATCACTAGCTAATTCTCTTGTAGAAATTAGACAAGCAGTTAACGATGGTGCTAGTTATTTAGGTGTCTGTGCTGGAGCTATGCTTGCTTCTTCCAGATTATATTTTAACGGAGAAGAGTTGCTTGATCGCAATCAATTACTTTCTTTATTTAACGGTTATTCTTATAGTTTTTCCCATCCATTTATATCTAAAAAAATTATTACTAATGATACTGCTATGGGTAGATTGGTAAACATTAAAGACTATGAAACTAATAATATATTTAAAGTTTTTTGGAATCGAGGTGGTTACTTTGAAAATATCAACCATGATAGTACTGTTTTATCTATTTACGTAGATGATCCCAATCACGATGAAAACATAAAACCTCTTAAAATTGATTCATCAGCAATTTTATCAACTCGTTATGGTAAAGGACTAGTATTGCTAAGCCAAGTTCATCTTGAGCTTGCTTGTTTAGCTAATTTTTCTAAATATAAACATGAAATCTTTTATAAAGATCATGCTCCTTATGCTGGCATACAATTAGAAAACATAAAAACCGACGAAGTAAATGAGTATGAATTATATTCTACTAAATTATTAAAACAATTATTAAGACGTGGCAATTTTGTACTTAAAAAGCTCTAAGCTATCGCTAGACTAATAAAGGGGAGTAGTTCACTGGGTTGGCTTGTTAGGGTAGGGTTTTAACCCAGAGGTTATATGATACACATACGGCTATTGGTGATTATATACTTGATAACAACTTCTACTAGTAGTAATGCTTTCAACAAATCCTCTCTCTCTGACCAGGAATACGATTTTTTATGCAACATTAACATCATAAATTACCAAAGAAAAACCCATGGAATATTGCATGAAAAATTTTTTTCAATGTTTATGAGTGATTTAATGAAAGATGAGGATATAAAATATTTTAATGAATCAGGTTTGCTGTCAAAAATTATCTACCAAGCAGACTGGCTTTTAATGCTATACCTAATAAAACAACCTTCCTTAACCCTGGATATATTATACAAAAAAAACTCGAAAAAACTTATATTAGCCTGCGCATCAGCTATTATAATTGTCTTTAAATATCACTGTGATGATTCTATCTATATTAGCGAAATCATTAATTCTACCCAATTATTATATGGTAAACGACTAGATTTACATGATCTCAAAAAAGCTGAGGTAAATTTTCTTAATACCATCGATTGGAATTTAAAAATTTTATACAATTCAAGTGAATTTAAATAAAACAACTCGCCTATAGATATCCACCCTCATTGCTTTGAGGGTTTCAACTATGAGATCTAATAAGGCATCTCTTTGATAAACTTGCGTTCACGCTAATCTGTGTGCATGAATAAATGTCATCAATGCCAATCGCTAGAAATCATCAAACAAGGTTTTCATGGAAATAAGCAACGGTACAAATGCCGCGGCTGTGGTTACCAATCCACCCAAACAAACACGCCCATGAGCG
>Ga0209480_10000143_pt1 | contig 64779 bp, 60 predicted proteins | sample JI61114C2DNA_FD_187501 | JGI IMG/M metagenome (GOLD analysis project Ga0209480, IMG submission 187501) | Wastewater effluent complex algal communities from Wisconsin, to seasonally profile nutrient transformation and Carbon sequestration -... | ecosystem: Engineered > WWTP > Effluent > Algae...
TGCGTAAGCGATATACCCATCGGTCAGCCATTTGGGCAGGTCAAGCAGGGCCTGATTGGCGGCAAATTCGCCGAGATCGTCTCCGAAGAGAAGGTTTTCCACCAGGTTGCGGGCGATACCCTGCCGGATCTGGCGGCGCAGGTTATCATGATTGCCATCGTAATACACAATCATTTTATTATTTACCAGCTTGGTTACCCCGCCGGTATTCTGCCAGTCAATACCGAGGCCGATATTGGACTGCTGCATTTCGTCGTAATTGTTATAGATCACAATATTGATCCGGCGCTGAAGTCCGTATTCCACGAATTCTTCGATGGATGGCAGTTCCAGTTCGGCGATCTGTGCCACGTATTTCCCCAACCCGAGACCGTCCTGGCTGAAGTAGCTGTTGAAATTCTCCGTCTGGTAATATTTCCAGTTGAACTTCTGGTATTGCACGCGGTTTTTTCCAAACTCGACGGTATTGACCTGTGCGGCGGATTCCAGTACGAAGAGGGCGGTCAGGCAGGCAATAAGGCTTATACGTTTCTTCATAGACTATAACTTACTGTTCAAAATACTTAAATCGTTTAAATTGATATCCGGGCAGCCAGCCTGGCTGGATTGTTTTCTGCAGGTCATCTGTTTTTCTCCACCGGGCTATCCTATTAACCATTGTTCACCGGCCATGTTCAAAAGTAGCTATTTTGTACATTTGGCCCCGTATCCGGTCCCTTTGGCGCCCGGTTTCCGGGAATACCTTTAAAAGTACGAAAAAACCTTCCATGTTATCTGTTAAGACTTTCACGTTTAGCCCCATCCAGGAGAATACCTACGTGGTGTATAACGAGCAAAAACAATGCTGCATTATCGACCCCGGCTGTTATTTTCCGGAAGAGCGGGACGAATTAAAAGCGGGCATTGAAAAAGCCGGGCTGGAGCCCCTGTTGCTGCTGAACACGCATTGCCACCTGGATCATGTATTTGGTAACAAATTCGTACATGACACCTGGGGGCTGGACCTGCATCTCCATGAAAAGGAGAAGCCGGTGCTTGATTTTGCGCCCCTGTCGGGAGAGCGCTGGCAGCTTCCTTTTGACAATTATAACGGCCCGTTGGTTTATTTGCAGGAGGGAAATTTTATCAAAATCGGAGAGGATCAGCTGAAAATCCGTTTTACGCCCGGTCATTCACCCGGCAGTATTTCCTTTTACAGTGCGGAAAGCGGCTTTGTGATCAGTGGTGATGTATTGTTTAACCGGAGTGTGGGCCGTACGGACCTGCCTGGCGGGCATACAGAAACTTTACTGGAAAGTATCCGCACCCAGTTGTACACGCTTCCCGATGATACCCGGGTTTTTTCAGGCCACGGGCCGGTGACTACGATCGGGTTTGAGAAGAAGAATAATCCGTATGTTAAAAGTTAGGTGTCAGGTGCGAGGTGTCAGGTGCCGGGTGCCAGGTGCCGGGTGCTGGAAATATTTCGTTTAGTTGCGCAATAGCGAATTTCTATGTACTTCTATTTACCTATCACTCTATGTGTGAAACAGGTGCCGGGTGTCAGGCGCCGGTTGTCCGGTAGAATTTCCCGATGAAGGGGAATCGTTCCAGTTCCTTTCTTTCCACTTTTGACACCAGTAATAAAAACAGGCCGAATAAAACCGTAGCCATACTCCGGTTGATCCAGGGGTTGAGACCGAATAAAAGGAAAGCCCGGTGAATGCCAAAGAGCAGCAGGCAAACCGCAATATACGCCAGCAGTTTTTTCCAGGCATAAGGGACCGGGTAATGTTTTTGCCCTAGTTGGAAACTGACTACCATCATAAACCCATAGCAAAGAATGGTGGCAATAGCACAGGCCATATATCCCAATACAGGAATAAACAGCCAGTTAAATACGATAGTGATGACTGCGCCGCCGAGAGTGATCCAGGCGCCTGTCAGGTTGCGGTTTTTAATTTTATACCAGATAGACAGGTTATAGTAGATGCCCAGGAATATTTTCGCCGTCATCAGCAGGGGCACGGCTTTCAGGCCGGTATAATATTCAGGCCGTTTGCTCCCCATAAAATATTTCCAGATATCCAGGTACAGGGTAACGCCGAGGAAACAGCAGCAGCAGGCGATAACAAAAAACTTCATGACGCGCGCATATGTGCGTGGGGCATTTTCGCTGGTCGATTGTTTAAAGAAAAAGGGTTCAGCACCCATCCGGAAGGCTTGTATAAACAGTACGATCAGGATAGCCAGTTTATAGTTTGCCGAATAAATGCCCGACTGGGTAAACGCATCATCTGTGGTGCCGGGATATAATTTCAACAGCATGATCCGGTCAATGGTATCATTGATCATGCCGCCGAATCCAACAATAATCAGGGGCCAGCTGTACAGCATCATTTCTTTCCAGAAACCCGGATTCAGCCGCAATCTTGTTTTTCCAATTTCCCGGCTTAAAAAAAACAGGGTTATCACACTCGCTGCCAGGTTGGCCAGGATTACATAGCCCAGTCCGATTTCAGGGTTATAGAGAGTGGCAAACAGATTGTTCCCGTCTTTTTCGTAGGCAGATTTACAGACTACGAGGAAAAAAATCACCAGTCCGATATTGATCAGGATATTGAGGATTTTGATAGCCGCAAATTTCCGGGGCCTGCCTTCAAACCGGAGTTTTGAAAATGGCATTACGCTAAGTGTGTCCAATGCTACAATCAGGATGACCCAACGGATATATTCCGGGTGATCCGGCATCTCCAGAAAACCGGCCAGGGTGGGAGCCAGCATTATTAACACCGCGGTAAATAGAAAGGTGGTAATCAGCAGGGATGTGGAACAGGTATTATAAACTTTCGGTTCCGGTTCTGTGGCGGCAAACCGGAAATAGGCTGTTTCCTGTCCATAAGTAAAAACAATATTCAGAAAGGCCGCAATAGTAAAGAGGGTGCTTATTTTTCCATATTCTCCGGGCGCAAAAACTGTCACCAGCAGGGGCGTAAGCAGATAATTCAGGAAGCGCCCGAAAATACTGCTCATTCCATACCAGAAAGTCTGACCGGCCAGTTTTTTGATACCACTCAAGGATTGGGAATTTGGATGAAACCCCGCATCGGGCGGGGTCGGACAAAAGTAGTTCTTAGCCGGACAAAAAACGAATTCCGTGCCATTCTGATTATTTTATTTAGCACAATTGCAACGCTTTGTGCTCCTGCTGTATCTTTACGTATAAAAATAACCGGTTATGAAGCAATTTTTCTTATCCTTATTGATTGTACTGGGTGTGCAGGTGCTGGTATCCGCCCAGGCGTATGAAGGCACCACGGATTACGACAAGAAGAAACAACCCGCTTTTCTGATTGACTACCCTTATCCCGCCGAAGCCGTGGAGAATGCCATTGTGAAAAAAATGGGTCGCCTGGGCTATAAGTCCAGGGAGGAAAAAGGGATTTTTAATAAAGACAAAGGGTTCCGCAACTTTAAAGACGCTTTTATCACCGATATCAGCAGTGATAAAATGGACTATATCGTAAAAGTAGAATCCAAAGGAAAGAAGACCGAGAGTGCCGTTATTTACCTGATCATTATTAAGGAAGGGGTTAACGCGAAGACCACTATGGATGCCTACCAGACTGATCGCGTGAAAAACTTCCTGAACAGCCTGTTACCCGATGTGGTGGCCGAAAAACTGGAACTCGATATTATCGCCCAGGAAGAAGCCATTGCCAAGGCGGAGAAGAAGCTGCGTGGCCTGAAGGATGACCAGCAGGAGCTCGAGAAAAAACTCAAGAATAATCAGAACGATCAGAAGGATACCGAAAAAGAAATTGAATCCAAAAAAGAGGGACTCGAAGCCCTGAAGTCGAAAAGAGTGATGGATAAAACCTGATTATTGCGGTTTTGTGAACCGGTTGTCCCTGATAAAAGAGGAGTCGGTCAGCGTTTTTAAAAAGGATATCAGGTCATTGGTCTGTGTATTGGTCAGCGGAATTCCGCCGGCCAGTGCCGGATCCAGTGTACTGCCGGGCTGAACACCGCTGCGGTAGTGATTAATACATTGCTGCAGGGTGTTAAAACGTCCATCGTGCATATAATTAGAGCTGATATAGCTGTTGCGCAGGCTGGGGACTTTAAATTTCAGTGAGTCTTCACTTTTATTTGTCACTAACATTTTCCCGAAATCATTCAATAAAGGGTCAACCGGTAAACCATTATTCCGGAAGCTGAAATCTGTAAACAACGGCTCCGGATGACAGCCGGCACAATTGGTTTTATAAAGCTGGTATCCGTTTTCTTCTTCCGGATTGAATGCGGCTGTTCCTTTTTTATACCGGTCATACTTTGCACTGGCGGAAACAAAAAAACCCGTAAACTGGGCCAGGGCTTTATTGATAAAGGCCGGCCGGATAAAGGGGTAACGAAAAACTTTTTTAAATTCTTCTCTATACGAAGGGTCGGCTTCCAGCCGGTCTATGATGCGTTGATAGGTTTCTCCCATTTCATTGCTGCCGGTAAGGGGGTGAGCCGCTTCTTCTTCCAGACTGTTGAATTCGCCATCCCAATGAAAAGAAGTACTCCAGGCCAGGTTGAATAAGGGTGGAGCATTCCGCAGGGTATGAGAACCAAAGACTCCATGACTGCGGTCATGTTCAAATGTACCAAAGGCGGCGATCTGCTGGTGACAGGAAGAGCAGGGGGTGAGTCCGTCGGCCGAGAGTTGCGGGTCATAAAATAATTTCCTTCCAAGTTCAAATCCTTCCCGGGTCAGCGGGTTATCGTTAAAAGAATAGGCCGGTGCAGGAAAGGAAGCCGGGCGTTCCAGGCTGATCTTTTCCAGACCGCGGGTGGAGGGTTCTTTTTTGCAGGCAACGGTAACCCGGGAGAGGGTAATCGTAAAAAGCAGAAGGACTGATATGGTCAGTAAAAATTGGCGCACAGTATTAAAACGGTAAAATACGGTTTCTGGTTCGCCTCAGCTAGTTCCGGGCCGGAATTTCTGCCGTCCGGCCTTGATATCACTCTTCTTTTTCTTGAATTCGAGCCTTCTTTCTTTCGCGCCTTTGCTGATTTTTGTGGCAATCCGTGCTTTTTTCTTTACTAAAGCCTGCTGAATCAATGCCTGTATTTTTTTGACGGATTCTTCTTTGTTTGCCAGCTGGGTGCGATGCGTCTGCGCTTTTACCTGCAGGTAGCCTTCACTGTTGATCCGGTTGGATAGTTTTTCGGCCAGTATTATTTTCTGGTCATCGGTAAGTAAACCGGAACTGGCAATATGAAACGACGCGATTACAGCGGTTTCCACTTTGTTAACGTTCTGTCCTCCCTTGCCGCCGGAGCGGGTAGTCTGGAAGCTGATTTCAGAAAGCAGGGCATGTAACATGCTGTAAAAGTAGAGATTAATTTGCCGATAAGCCGATGTGCCGATGAGCCAATGTGCCGATGAGCATATAGCGGGAAGTGAACTACCATACAGTAAAGTCTTTTCAGGTCTGGCACCTGGCACCTGATTCCTGGCACATGTCATCTAATCTTCGAAACCCTACATTTGCATCCAAAACCTGAAATTTAATGAGAGCTTTAATACAACGGGTATCCAATGCAAGTGTAACTATTGAGGGGAAAGTGCATGCTCAGATCGGATGGGGGTTGCTGGTTTTGCTCGGAATAGAAGATGCCGACGGAGACGAGGATATTCAATGGCTCAGCAGTAAAATCGTGAACCTGCGCATCTTTGATGATGCTGACGGGGTGATGAATGAATCGGTAAAAGACCGTAACGGGGATATCATCCTGGTCAGCCAGTTTACCCTGCATGCGGCTACCAAAAAAGGAAACCGGCCCTCTTATATTAAAGCCAGTAAACCGGATGTGGCGATACCTCTCTATGAAAAAATGATTTTGCAGTTAACGACCGACATGGGAAAGCCTATCGGAACCGGGGTTTTTGGGGCGGATATGAAAGTGGAATTGCTGAATGATGGACCGGTGACGATTGTAATGGATACGAAGAGCAGGGAATGATGTGCCGATGAGCCGATTTGCCAATGAGTCGATTAACTGATTAGCAAATTAGGAGATTAGCAAATTAGCTGATGAAAGACACTCCCCATTCACTCTATCCCAATCTTCTCCGTTACCGGACGTTGTCCTTCGTACTGCACCATGATAAAGAAGATTTTTTCTTTAGCCCCGGACACATTGAAGTTAAAGCTGGTGGCATTTACCTGTGTTTGCTCCACGATACGGTGACCTGTGGCCGTCCAGACCATGATATTTTTGATTTCCCTGGTACTTTTTATGGTGATTTGTTTACCGGCAGTAAGGACTTTAAAGGGTTTTGCTTCTTTTTTTGCCGGCAGATCAAAAGAATTGCGGGAGGACTGTGCGGCGGCAGTTCCCAGGATCAGGGATAAGGAAAACAGGGCCAGCAGCCTGTGAAAGGACTTTCGCATGGGATGGATACAATTAATCTTTTAAAGGAATTGGTTTGCCGTTTTCAGGGGGTATTCCGTGGCCTTGGCTACGGATCGGGCGGATAGGGCCGTCGGGAAATCCGGCGGGAAGATCAGAACGGCAAGAATCGTGCTATATTGCAGTTTTCCTGCAAAAATTTTGTTATGACCCTTCAAGATGCCCAGCAACAGGTGGATGCCTGGATCAAAACCACCGGTGTCCGGTATTTCAGTGAACTCACCAATATGACCATTCTTACTGAAGAAGTGGGAGAACTGGCCCGGCTGATGGCCCGTACATACGGAGACCAGAGTTTTAAGGAGTCGGATAAAAACCGTGATCTCGGGGACGAGATGGCGGATGTATTATGGGTGCTGCTTTGCCTGGCCAACCAGACCGGGGTGGACCTGACACAGGCATTGGAAAAGAATTTTGAAAAGAAATCAGTCCGGGATGCGGACAGGCATAGGAATAATCAGAAGCTTCAGTAATTTCAACAAATGTTCGATTTTCTCAGGATACTAATTTCCTTTTTTGACCGAAACGGTATTGACTATATGCTATCCGGCAGTGTAGCGATGAGTACGTATACTGTTCCCCGCTTTACACGTGATTTTGATTTCGTAGTTCATTTGAAGGAACAGGATATCCCTATATTAGTAGCGTCTTTCCGTGATGGTTATTATTGTGATGAGGATGCTGTGACTGAAGCAGTAAGACACAAAGGGATGTTTAATATTATCGATCATAAGAGCGGCTACAAGGCTGATTTTATTATTTTAAAAAATCAACCTTTCAGACAGGCAGAATTTAAACGGAAAAGGAAAATTCAATTTCTTGACATGAGTATTCAAATTGTATCGCCTGAGGATTTATTAATTTCAAAAATAATCTGGATTCAGGATATGCAAAGTGCTGTTCAGGCGGAAGATATCAAATCAATTTATGCGCTGGATGGACTGGATCGTGCGTATATAGAAGATTGGATTAACAAATTGGAATTAAATACCTTTGAATTGTTAAATGAATGATACTCCATTGCATATTAAACAATTGCAACTCAAGAACTGGCTATCAAAATCACCAGGTGAACGTCTGTTACAGTTTGTTATCGATAATGACAAAATGTTTCAGGCACTGAAAGAAATTCAAAAAGATAAGGCGGATAAAAAAACACTAAAGATTAAATCTGTTTAAAATTTTCACATTTAACTTTTATACTCCTTCAATTTCATTGGTCGGTGTTATTTTATATACAATTGTGATCCGGCTTCCTCATAGAGCGGATTTTTCACAAATGCGGTATCATTTAAAGTCAGCAAGAACGTTTTAAGCGTCTTGCGTTGTTCAGGAGAGAGGTGTATACCATAGCTGCCGTCCGGTAATTTAAATGCCGGGTCAGGCCGGGTAGTATGGCTGACACCGGACGCGTAATGATCCAGCACTTCATCAATTGTATAAAACCGCCCGTCATGCATATAGGGGAAAGTGAATTTTAAATTTCGCAGAGTAGGGACCCTGAATGTATACCGTTCATTGGAATCCAGTGAAACCAGGAAACGCCCTTCATCTCCTTCCTCCAACAGCGGTAGCCCCGAACTTCTGAATTGCTGATCAGTAAATAAGGGCTCCGGATGGCAGGAGGCACAATTTTTTTTGTATACCTGGTATCCCTCGGACTCAGCTGCAGAGAAAAAATCTCCTTCATTTCGCATCACTTTGTCGTATTTACTGTCTGCACTGACCAGGCTGATCATAAACTGACTGAGTGCTTTCATCACCAGTGCCGTGCTGATACGGTCCGTGCCAAATGCTTTTTTGAATAAGTCCGGATATAACGGATGGGCATTCAGTTTCCGGATCACAGCAGACAGAGTATCCCCCATTTCAACGGGGTTGGTGATTGGGGCAATGGGTTGAAGATCCAGGTCCGTAATGCCCCCGTCCCACATATAGCGGGTATACCAGGCCAGGTTCTGCAGGGCGGGTGCATTCCGGGTGCCGAGTAAATCGTGTATACCATGACTCAGGTCATGACCATGATGTGAAAAGGCGGCAGCTTGTATATGACAGCTGCCGCAACTGATCGTGGTATCAGCGGATAAAAGCGGATCGTAAAAAAGCTTTTTCCCGAGTACAAAGCCGGCATCCGTAACCGGGTTGACGGATACATTGTAAGCGGGTGCCGGAAAATTGGCCGGTTGGCGGAACAGACTGGGTTTTCCCGTAAAGCCCGCCAGTAATAAAATGCCGGTAAATATTAGCCATCCGGTCAATAGTCTTTTTTTCAGGAACACTTTTTTCATAAAATCTGGTTAGTTGTTTTCAACGGCTTTCAGACTGAACATCCCGGCGTAATTGTCGGCAATATGCCGGCTGTAAGGTGTAACCATTACAACGGGTTTCTGGGCTATGCTGATGATTTCTGTACCATAAAACATCTTCAGAATATCGGTATTGATTCTTACCACCGGCGATTTACCAGGTCCGGCCTTCGCCACCTGCTTATCTTTCAGATTGAGGGTAATGATTTTTATATTATTTACCGTAGGGGAATTCATGCCGCCATACAGTCCGATATGATACCTGAACTTTTTTGTACCTGCTTTATTATCCGGAATGGCAGACGAGTGCCCTTCCATTTTAAAAAAGATATACCCGCTGTTCCAACCCCAGTACATGCCTTCCGCGCCACCTGCCGGATCCAGAATACCTGTTCTTTCGGTCAGGGGTTTGGTATTTCGCAGACTGTCAATGCCCAGCATAAATGATACTGATGCATAATTTCCTTTTGGTACAGACAGTGTCAGTTGTTTACTCCCGGGCTCGGATTCTTTTACCAGAAAATAGGAGGAGTCCTGTGGCAGGGTAATCACAGCGCCATCCGTTTTTTTAAAGGAAATATTACTGATGAAATACTGGAGCAGGGTAATGGACAGGGTTTCGCCTGCAGCATTAGTATAGGTGTCTCCGTTCAGGCTGACTTTTTTATCCCCGGCACTGTTCTCAAAAGCCAGGGTGATCTGACCCGGATGCGTTCCGGTGGATGCGCCACCTGTCAGTTTCTTATTACAGGCGCCGAGTGTGATGGCGGCAAGGGCGAAAAATATGATTGGTTTCATGTGTTCGTTTTTTAATTGATTGGGTTAAAGCATATACCGGCCGGTAACAGCATGGAATTTATTATGTGTTTTTATGGCCAGCAGGCTGATGGTTTCATCGTCTTTTTTCTGAATGACCGCCTCATGCAGTTCCCGGCATAAAGCAGTCAGTTCAATCAGCCCTTTTTTTATCTGTTCGGATTTTTTATAACGGGAAGGCACCGGGGCAGCCTGCCAGGCCACTGCTTTTTCCAGCAAACAGGAGGAGCTGTCTTTTACAGCTTTCAGTTCCCCGTATTCCGCAGGATGCAGTATCAACTGTACGAGGTCATAGAAGTCCCTGTGTTCTTTCCATTCTTTTTGTTGAGACCAGCCTGCCAGGGAGAGCAGCAGGCTGGTGATCAGCAGTACTTTTTTCATGTATATAAATTAGTAGTACAGGAACCACGCTATAAAGCCCAGGGTGCCTGCAATTAATATCAGGATGATACTGATCAGCCTGCGCAGCCGCTTAACGGCACGAAGCGTATCAGCATCATTATTATTATAATGTGCTGTCATCGTTGATTTTTAAAATGTAACAGAGGTGTGAATATGTAAGGCGTATCAGCCGCGTGGGGGATGGAAGATGTCTGACGGATGGTTTGTCAGCAGCGGTGTATTATGGGTCGGATAAATCAGGTTAAGTCCGGTTTCCGGCTGATTGATCTGTGCATTGTGTTCCTGGCGATAAAAAAACGTGGTTTGTGCACCGGGTTTGGAATCCGGATGCTCCTGTTCCTGGTGTTCGGTTTCCTGCATTTTTTTCATCAGCAGGCATTGGCCGTTGCAGCGTAGTTGAGGCCGGTCTTTGTTGACACATTTTTCCAGGTAGGCCGCTTTATTGACCCGGTAACTCAGTACCAGTCCGGCCTGTTTAAAGGATATGGCCGAAAAGGCAAGGAGTAAAATAAATGCGGCTGCTTTCTGTAACATGTATAATCTGATAATTCAGGCGGGATTAGTTGGTTTTCTTTTTCGCCGTATGTGCTGCCGGATTTTTTACAAACTCTTCTTTGCAATATTTAGAACAGAAGGCGTACACTTTATTCTTATAATGAACGGTATCCTTTTTTGTATCATCGGCCATCATGCCGCAGATCGGGTCTTTCCGCAAGGTATCAGGAGCCAGACGGGCTTCGGCCATCATCCGGGTACAAACAGCTGTTTGGGTACAGTTGTTTTTCTTTTTTCCGGACATTGTACTGAAGGCAAAAAGGGCGGCCATCAGGGCGGGGGCGGCGATCAGGATTACCTTTTTATTCATGGTCGGTTTTTTTAGTATGGCAAAGGTAAAGAAAAGTGGATGTCAGATTTTGGACTTATTTTTGCCGCCTATGGCAAACGAAGTAAATAAGTTCCAGGCGATAATCTCGCATTGTAAGGAATATGGCTTTATTTTTCCCAGTAGTGAGATCTATGATGGTCTCCAGGCGGTATATGATTACGGCCAGATGGGCAGTGAGCTGAAAAAGAATATCAAGGATTACTGGTGGAAGAGCATGACCCAGCTCCAGGATAATATTGTAGGTATTGATGCGGCGATCTTTATGCATCCTACTACCTGGAAAGCCTCCGGTCACGTGGATAATTTCAATGATCCGATGATCGATAACAAAGACAGCAAGAAACGTTATCGTGTGGATCACCTCATAGAAGCGCATGCTGAAATACTGAAAGAGGGCAACAAGGAAAAAGAAGCGGAAGACCTGCTGGCCGCCATGGATGCCTTGCTGGCCAAAGATGATTTTGCCGGTCTGAAAACACTGATTGAGGAAAACAAAATTAACTGTGCCATCAGCGGCACCTGCAACTGGACAGATATACGCCAGTTTAACCTGATGTTTTCCACGGAGTTTGGTTCTACTGTTTCATCAGACGATGCTGATAATAAAGTGTACCTGCGTCCGGAAACGGCTCAGGGTATATTTGTGAACTTCCTGAATGTGCAGAAAACCGGCCGGATGAAAATTCCCTTCGGTATTGCCCAGATCGGTAAGGCATTCCGGAATGAGATTGTGGCCCGTCAGTTTATCTTCCGGATGCGGGAGTTTGAGCAGATGGAAATGCAATTCTTTATCCGGCCTGGCACTCAAAAGGAGTGGTATGAGAAATGGAAGGAAACCCGCCTGAACTGGCACAAGAGCCTGGGCATTCCGGCAGAGAAATACCGCTATCATGATCACGTAAAACTGGCACACTATGCCGACGCGGCCTGTGATATTGAGTTTGAATTTCCGATGGGTTTTAAAGAACTGGAAGGTATCCACAGCCGTACGGATTTTGACCTGAAACAGCACCAGGAATACAGCAAGAAGAAACAGCAGTATTTTGATAATGATATTGACCCGGCCACGGGAAAACCGTATGGTAATTATATCCCGTACGTCATTGAAACCTCCATCGGACTGGATCGTATGTTCCTGGCCGTTATCAGTCAGGCTTATGAAGAACAGGATCTGAGCACGCCTGAGAAACCTGATAGCCGTGTGGTTTTGCACCTGCCAGCCAAACTGGCCCCGATCAAACTGGCCGTGTTGCCACTGACCAAAAAAGACGGGTTACCAGAAATTGCCGAACAGATTATAAAAGACTGCCGGGGTGATTTCCGTTGCTTTTACGAAGAAAAGGATTCAATTGGTAAACGGTACCGCCGTATGGATGCCCTCGGCACTCCTTTTTGTGTAACCGTGGATCACCAGAGCAAGGAAGATAATACCGTTACGATCCGTCATCGCGACAGCATGCAACAGGAGCGGGTGGCTATCAGTGAGCTGAAAAGGATTGTGCTGGAAAGTCTTTAGCCTGCCTGCCGGCAAAGGCAGGTCAATAGCCTTTAGTCGTTAGTAATCGGGTACTGAAGGAAAAGATTTTTTAACCTAGGCAGCATGAAATGGCGGCCTTTTTTTATACGTTAACATTTCTTTTTCAGTACTGGTGCAGCGGTTTTCAGTTATGTTTGTCAAATACTAAACCACTTTTATGAAAAGATTTTTTGCAGCAGCTCTTGTCTTATTATTCAGTTCAGCCCTGTATGCCCAGAAAAATACGGTAGGAAAGTATCCCGGGCGGACCCAGTTTTATGCCGAAGTGGGAGGACCCGGTATATTATTCTCCGCCAACCTGGATACCCGTTTTGCCCCAACTTCGCTGGGCTGGGGTGGCCGGATCGGACTGGGTTTTTATACCGGTGAAGAGTATAATTATAACAACGGGATGTATTATAATTACTATTCACAGTCTGTGGTGACAATACCGGTGCAGGTGAACTACATCTTTGGTAAACTGGATTCTCCCCATACATTTGAAGTAGGGGGCGGATTTACGTATGCCGGTAAAAAAATTGATATCATGAATTATAATGACAGTGCCCGGAGCAACCTGTTCGGCACAGCTTCCTTTATGTACCGCCGTCAGCCGATGAAGGGTGGCTTTACCTGGAGGATCGGTTTTACCCCCATTATTGCCAACGGATATATTATGCCTTCCGGGGCAGCCGGTGTTGGATATAGTTTTTAAATAATTGGAGAAAAATGCATTAAAAAAGGCCGGATCCTCAGGATCCGGCCTTTTTATGTGTATAACTCACGGTTCCTCATATCGTTGCCACGGATTTACATGATAGGAATCATTTTTTTGACTGAATCACGTCACCCCCCTCCTCCGGTAATGGTTCTACTTTGCTAAAGTTTTTTAAAAGCCTAAACATGGGCGGTAATGGACCGCCTTTAAACAATTAATCATGGCTGCAAACGATATTACAAAACCGGTCGACCTCCTTACGCATGCGGAAGGCACTGGTCCTCAACGCTCCCGTCGTCCCTTGTATGTGGATTTTATGCCTCCCTGTAACAGCGCCTGCCCTGCCGGCGAAAACATACAGGCCTGGATGGCACATGCACAATCCGGCAATTATTTTGAAGCCTTCCAGTCAATACTGGAGGATTGTCCTTTCCCCGCCATCATGGGCCGGGTTTGTGTTAAACCCTGTGAAACCGGCTGTAACCGGAATCATATCGAAACCACGGTGAATATTCACGCGGTGGAACGGTATATCGGGGATGAAGCGATTGCTCAGAAATGGCCGGTACGTTTTGACGCTGCGCCAACCGGTAAAAAAGTACTGGTGGTGGGAGCTGGTCCGGGCGGACTCTCTGCCGCGTATCATCTGGCCCGACTGGGACATGAAGTGGAAGTATATGATGCCGGCAAACAGCCGGGTGGTCTTATGTGGACCGGTATTCCCGATTACCGGTTACCGAAAGAAGTATTGAATGCGGAGATTGACCGTATCGTGAAGATGGGTGTCAAAATCCGTCTGAACTATAAAGTTCAGGATATCCAGCAGGAAAAAACGGCCGGCAACTTTGATGCAGTATACCTGTCCGTTGGGGCGCAGCTGATTCATGAAGAATCGTTCCCCAATGACGGATCCGTACTGACCACCGACGCTTTTGCCTTTTTCCGTGATGCCAAACTGAATAACTCTCCTTTCCTGAAGAAAAAGGTAGTAGTCTACGGAGGTGGCAAATTGGCCTTATACCTGTCCCGCATGCTGAAACGCTTTGGTTCAGAAGCGGCGGTTTATTTCCCCGGCGATAAAAAACTGATGCCGGCTTATGATTACGAAACTGAAGATGCACTGGCTGAAGGTGTAGATGTACAGCTCTACCGCAGTATCAGTAAGGTGGAAAATAATAAGATTACCCTCGAGATCACGAAAGTGGAGAAAGGGAAAGTGGTGGGCACTGGTGAATTTGAAACCGTGGAAGCCGATGTACTGATCAATGCCAATAAACAGGAAACAGAGTCTGGCTTCCTGCGTGCGGTGGCCGGTATTAAAATTAATGAAGACGGTACCGTAGTAATCGACGCGCAACGGATGACCGGGCAGGAAGGTATTTTTGCCGGTGGTGATATGCTTCCGGGTGAAAACAGAAGTACCACGATCTCCATTGGTCACGGAAAGAAAGCAGCGAAATATATTCATGGCTTCCTGGTGCAGGAAGCATACCAGAAACCCGATAAACACCCGACAGCCGGTTTCCGCAAACTGCACATGTGGTATAAGACAGATGCCCCGCAGAAAGAACAGGATAAACTGGCGCCTGCCGTGGCGGTGAAAAGTTTTGATGAAGTGATCAGTGGCCTCACCGAGAAAGAAGCCCGGTTTGAAGCACAACGCTGCCTGAGTTGTGGTAACTGCTTCGAATGTGATGGCTGTTTCGGCGCCTGTCCCGAAGACGCGATTATAAAATTAGGCAAGGGTAACCGGTATAAGTTCAATTACGATGCCTGCACCGGTTGTGCGGTATGTTATGAACAATGCCCCTGTCATGCAATTGAAATGATTCCTGAACCTGTTAATGCTGTTACAGATGTCAAATAAAAATAAATCAGTCGCCACCATCGATGGCAACGAAGCCGCGGCCTATGTGGCCTACCGTATCAACGAGGTTTGCGCTATCTATCCCATCACCCCGTCCTCCAATATGGCGGAACTGGCTGATGAGTGGGCTGCAAAAGGTATAAAGAATATATGGGGCAATGTGCCGGATGTAATTGAAATGCAAAGTGAGGCGGGTGCCGCGGGTACCGTACACGGTGCGTTGCAGACCGGTTCGCTGACCACCACGTTTACCGCTTCACAAGGGCTGATGCTGATGCTGCCCAATATGTATAAAATAGCCGGTGAATTAACGCCTGCCGTATTCCATGTGGCGGCCCGTTCACTTGCTGCCCAGGGACTTTCCATCTTTGGTGACCACCAGGATATCATGGCGGCCCGTACTACCGGTTTTGCCATGCTTGGCTCTGCCAGTGTGCAGGAAGCACATGATTTTGCGCTGATTTCCCAGGTGGCTTCGCTGAAATCAAGAATTCCGTTCGTCCATTTCTTTGACGGCTTCCGTACTTCACATGAAGTAAATAAACTGGAATTGCTGAGTGATGAACAGATTGCTTCCATGGTTCCTGATGATTTAGTGATTGCCCACCGCAAGCGTGGTCTGAATCCTGATCATCCCTTTATCCGCGGTACCGCCCAGAATCCGGATGTGTACTTCCAGGGACGTGAAACGGTGAATACGTTCTATAACAATACACCGGGTATTGTACAGGATGTAATGGATGAGTTTGCAAAAATGACCGGACGTAAATACCAGTTATTTGAATACAGCGGAGCACCTGATGCAGAACGCGTGGTGGTGGTAATGGGTTCAGGGGGTGAAACCGTGATTGAAACCGTGAAAGCCCTTCAGGCCAGCGGAGAAAAAGTGGGCGTGATCCATGTCCGCCTGTTCCGTCCGTTCTCTCTCGAACATATTATTAAGGTGATTCCTGCAACCGTTAAGATTATCGGTGTACTTGATCGTACGAAGGAATCCGGTGCCGCCGGCGAACCCATGTACCAGGATATCCTGGCTACCATGGTGGAAGCCTTCCAGCAGGGAAAGATCAGCGCTTTGCCGAAAATTATCGGTGGTCGTTACGGCCTTTCTTCCAAGGAATTTACTCCGGCTATGGTGAAAGCGGTATTTGATGAACTGAAAAAGGAAAACCCGAAATACGGATTCACCGTAGGTATTAATGATGATGTAACCTTTACCAGTCTTTCCTATAATCCGGAATTTACACTGGATGAGTCTGAATGGAGACAGGGATTGTTCTTTGGTTTGGGTGCCGATGGTACCGTTGGTGCCAATAAAAATACCATCAAGATCATCGGGGAGAATACGGATCTCTTTGCCCAGGGTTACTTTGTATATGACTCTAAGAAATCCGGTGCCCGTACCGTTTCTCACCTGCGCTTTGGCCCCAAACCCATACGGGCCCCTTACCTGATTTCCAAGGCCGACTTTATTGCCTGCCACCAGTTCAACTTTGTGGAAAAAGTGGAAATGCTGGAATTCGCGAAAGATGGAGCCACATTCCTGCTGAACAGCCCGCATGACAAAGAAGAAGTGTGGTCAAAATTACCCGGACAGGTACAACAGCTGATCATAGATAAAAATATAAAAGTGTATGTGATCGACGCGACAACGGTTGCCCGTGAAACCGGCATGAGCGGACGTATCAATACCATCATGCAGACCTGTTACTTCGCCCTCTCCGGTGTATTGCCGAAAGATGATGCAATCAAGCAGATTAAAAAGGCGATTGAGAAAACCTATTTCAAAAAAGGCCCGAAAGTGATCGAACAAAACTTCAAGGCGGTGGATGCCACGCTGGCACACCTGTATGAAGTGGTGATTCCGGCTAAAGTAACCACGGCTACGGTGGATCTGCTGACTGTTTCTGATAAGGCCCCCGCATTTGTTAAAGACGTGACGGCGATGATGATGTCCGGCCACGGAGATGATATCCCGGTTAGCAAAATGACAGTTGACGGCACTTATCCCAGCGGCACCACACAGTGGGAGAAAAGGAATATTTCTGATCTCGTACCGTTGTGGGAGCCGGATCTTTGTATCCAGTGCGGTAACTGCGCTTATGTATGTCCGCATAGTGTGATCCGCGCCAAGTTCTATCATGAGAATCACCTGGAGAAAGCGCCGGAAGGATTTAAATCCGCCCCGATCAATGCAAGAGGTTTCCCTGAAACAAAATATACGCTGCAGGTGTATGTGGAAGACTGTACCGGATGTAATCTCTGCGTAGAAGTGTGCCCGGCTACTGATCCGGCCAACCGCAGCCGCAAGGCCATTAACCTGGGTGAAAAAGAACCTGTATTGGTACAGGAGCAAAAGAATATTGAATTCTTTGAAAACGTTCCCTGGAATGACCGTTCTAAAATTGACTTCTCCACCGTACATGGGGCACAGTTCCTGGAACCCCTGTTTGAATTTTCCGGTGCCTGCGCCGGTTGCGGTGAAACACCCTATCTCAAACTCTTATCCCAGTTGTTCGGCGATCGTTTACTGATTGCAAATGCGACAGGTTGCTCTTCCATTTATGGTGGTAACCTGCCCACCACCCCCTGGGCGGTGAATAAGGAAGGAAGAGGACCGGCCTGGAGTAACTCTTTATTTGAAGACAATGCCGAGTTTGGTCTGGGTATGCGGATTACCGCGGATAAACAACTGGATGTTGCCCGTCAGCTGCTGGCGGGAATGACTGATCAGCTGGGCGCGTCGTTTGTAAAAGAAATACTGGATGCCAGGCAGACGGTGGAATCTGAACTCGTGGAACAACGGGTACGCGTAGACGCATTAAAGGAGAAGTTGAGCGGACTGGATGTACCTGCCGCGAAGCACCTGTTGTCCGTGGCCGATCAGTTGGTACGCCGCAGTGTATGGCTGGTAGGTGGTGACGGATGGGCGTATGATATCGGTTATGGCGGACTTGATCATGCCCTGGCCAGCGGACGAAATGTGAATATTCTGGTACTGGATACCGAAGTATATTCCAATACAGGCGGACAGTCGTCTAAATCCACACCGACAGCGGCTACGGCAAAATTTGCAGCCGGCGGTAAGTCGGGTGGTAAGAAAGACCTGGCTATGCAGGCTATCTCCTATGGTAATGTATATGTGGCCCGGGTCGCTTTTGGGTCCAATCCGCAGCAGGCCCTTCTGGCCATGCGTGAAGCAGAAGCCTATGACGGACCATCCCTGATTCTGGCCTACAGCCATTGTATTGCACACGGGTATGATCTGAAAAACGGGCTTGATCAGCAGCATAAAGCGGTGGCGAGTGGTCACTGGCCTTTGCTGAGGTATAACCCGATGCTCCGGAAGAAAAATCAGAATCCTTTTGTACTGGATTCTTCCAGGCCGACAATGACATTGAAGGATTATGCCTACAATGAGCTCCGGTATAAAGTGCTTACGATGACCAATCCCGAAGCGGCGGAAAGCCTGATCAAACATGCCCAGGATCTGGTGAACCTGAAATGGAAGACATACGAAGAGCTGGCAACTAAAAAGGCAAGCGACTTTGTACCGGTCGGATAATTAATAACTGAACCCGTATCATCCTGAAGCGGACCCTTCCGTTTCAGGATGATTTTATAAAATCAAGTATATGACACTCCAAACCTCTTACATGGGGCTGAAACTGAATTCGCCCATTGTAGTATCTGCCTGCACATTATCGGAAGAAATGGATAATATCCTGAAAATGGAAGACAGCGGTGCCGGTGCCGTGGTGATGTTTTCTTTGTTTGAAGAACAGATCCGCAAGGAAGAAGCCCGGTTGCATTCGGTGATGGCAGACACTTCGTATGCCAATGCGGAAGCCAGTGACTATTTCCCCGACCTGGATGATTATAAAGTGGGTGTGGATGATTACCTGGAGCATATCCGGAAAGCAAAGGAAAGAGTGAAGATTCCCATTATCGGCAGCCTGAACGGCATAACTACGGAAGGCTGGATCGATTATTCCCGCCAGATGGAAGAAGCCGGGGCAGATGGTATTGAAGTGAATATCTTTTTTATCCCAGGTGATATAAGCATGTCTTCTTCCGAAGTGGAGCACAGATACCTGAATATTATTGAAGCCATCAAGGCAAATGTGAAAATACCGGTGGCAGTAAAACTGAATCCTTATTTCAGTGCCATGGGCAATATGGCGCTCCGGATGAAGAATTCCGGGGCAGATGCGCTGGTATTGTTCAATCGTTTTTATCAACCGGATATTGATATTAATGAACTGGTGCTGAAGACCGATTTACATTACAGTGATTCCACGGAAATAAGACTGCCCCTGTTATGGACTGCCATTTTGTATAATAAAGTAAAACTCTCTTTGGCTGCCACTACTGGTGTACAGAGTGCGGTGGAAGTTGTGAAATACCTGCTGGCAGGTGCTGATGCCGTGATGACCGCTTCCTCACTTTATAAAAACGGAATTCCTTACCTGAAAACCATGAATAAGGAACTGCAGGACTGGATGTATATGATGGGCTTCGAAAATCTGGCAGCGTTCCGGGGCAGTATGAGTCAGCAGAATGTGGCTGATCCCACGGCGTTTGAGCGGGCGAACTATATCCGGATACTGGAGGGAATGAAATAATACTTCATGATAAAGGAAAAAGTAGAACTGCTGGCACCGGCCGGATCGTTTGATAGTTTGCAGGCGGCCATTATTGCGGGGGCTGATGCCATTTACTTTGGCGTGGAACAGCTGAACATGCGTACCCGTTCCGCCCAATCCTTTCATATTTCAGATATTAAAACCATCAGCACGCTTTGTAAGAAAGCGGGGCTGAAAGCTTATATTACGCTTAATACGGTAATGTACGAGCATGATATGCAGTTGCTCAAAGCCGTGCTAAAAGAAGTTAAAAAGCAGAAGATTGACGCGGTGATTGCCGCCGATTATGCCGTAATCGATTTCTGCAGCCAGATGGATATTCCTCTGCATATTTCCACACAGGCCAATATCAGTAATGTGGAGTCGGTTAAATTCTTTTCGAAGTATGCAGATGTGATGGTGCTGGCCCGCGAACTTACATTAAAACAAGTGGCGGAAATCAGCAATGAAATTCAGCGCAAGAAAATCAAAGGACCATCCGGTAAGCTGGTGAAACTGGAAATGTTTGTGCATGGGGCTTTGTGTATGGCGGTCTCCGGTAAATGTTATATGAGCCTGCATACGCAAAATGCATCGGCCAACCGTGGTGCCTGTGTGCAGAACTGCCGGCGGCCTTACACAGTAACGGATACAGAGACAGGTGAACAACTGGAGCTGGACAATGAATATATCATGTCGCCCAAAGATCTCTGTACAATCGATATCCTGGATCAGTTGCTGGAAAGCGGGGTGGATGTGCTGAAAATTGAAGGGAGAACCAAAGGAGCCGATTATGTACAGGTGGTTACCCGATGTTATAGGGAGGCACTGGTTGCCATTCAGGAGGGCACTTATACTCCGGAGAAAGCGCAAGCTTGGAAGGAAGATATGATGAAAGTATACAACAGGGGATTCTGGGAAGGCTATTATCTTGGCCGTAAGCTGGGTGAATGGACGCCGCAACCCGGTTCAGCCGCAACTGAGAAAAAAGTTTATATCGGGAAAGGCAGTAAATATTATCCGAAGATTTCGATTGGGGAGTTTATACTTGAATCAGGCAACCTGAAGATTGGAGATACACTGATGGTGACTGGCCCTAAATGCGGTATGGTGAAAGAAAAAATCGAAACCCTGGTTGTGAATGGTGAGCCTGCACAGGAAGCCCTGAAAGGAGATAAGATTACAATGAAGTTCAATACCAAGGTTACTCCGTCTGATAAAATGTACAAAATACTGGAAGCAGCTCATGCATAAAGTGGTACACTACCGTAATAAATGTATCGGTTGTGGAGTCTGTTATGAACAGCAGCCTGAACTATGGCGGATGTCAAAAAAAGACGGGAAAGCCACGCTTATAAAAGGCATTAAAAAGAAAGAGGTAGTTGTACTGGACATCCCCGACGTATTACTGGATAAATCAAAGGAAATAGCACTGGCTTGTCCGGTGCGGATAATAAAAGTATCATGATCGAAAAGATTTCGGCCTTTATCGAAAAACAAACCAGCGGCAGCCTGGCCTGTGTGGATGAAACGGGGCAGCCCTGGTGTTTTAGTTTTTTTTATTCGTGGGATCCCGTAAACGGACTGTTGCATTATAAATCCTCCAATGATACCCGGCACTCCATCATACTCCGGGGGAATAAAAAAATTGCCGGGACCATTCTGCCCGATAAACTAAATCTCCTGCAAATAAAAGGGATTCAGTTCGAGGGTAAATTACTGGAAGACGATGATCCCCTGGCTGCATCGGCCTCCGCACATTATCACAAAAAACACCCCATGGCACTGGCCATGCCCGGTGTGATCTGGACACTGCGGCTGGATCATATTAAGTTCACTGATAATTCATTGGGCATTGGGAAAAAGCTGAACTGGAACCGCGGCGACTGAGTATCCGGCAGCCATTCCGTTCAGGGTGCCTTCGGGTGGAAGAGGGTTTTCGAAATGCGTAAATAAAAGTATTTAAATACTTTTAATGAATGGTTTTGTTTACCTTTGATAAAACAATCAAAATGCAAACGAATACCGATAAAACACTTGATGTAACGCTACTGGAACCCCGGATGAAACACCCCACTATTTTCCGCTATTTCGATGAACTGGCAGAAGGAGCCGCCCTGACAATTCATAATGATCATGACCCCAAACCCCTGTATTATCAGTTGCTGGGAGAGCGGGGGAATATATTTGTCTGGGAATACCTGGAACAGGGTCCGGTTTGGTGGAAAGTACGGATTACAAAAAGAATCAGCGGGGAAGCGGATGTAACGCTGGGCGAGATTGCCGTAAAGGATTTGCGGAAAGCACAGATCTTTAAAAAATACGGCCTGGATTTTTGTTGCGGGGGAAAGAAAACTGTAAAAGAAGCCTGCAGGGAGAAAGGGCTGGATGTAACAAAGATTGAACAGGAACTGCAACAGGCCGACCTGGCACAGTCCGCTCATCCCCCATTGCCTTATGATGACTGGAGCCCCGCTTTTCTGGCTGATTTTATAGTAAATACGCACCACAGTTATGTGCGGAAAAACCTGCCAGATATCGTGTTGTATGCTGATAAAGTGCGTAAGGTGCATGGCAGTCGTCACCCGGAGTTGCTCGAAGTATGGAAGCTGGTGGAAGAAGTGCAGCAGGAATTAACAGCCCATATGATCAAGGAAGAGAAAGTTGTGTTCCCGTATATACATGAACTGGTGTCGGCAAAGGATATGAAGGTGTCCTCCCTGGCTGCTGAATTTGGTACCGTGCAGCAGCCCATCCATATGATGGAGATGGAACATGAAGTGGTGGGAGAGAATCTGGCAAAGATCCGGGCGCTGACCAATAATTTCAGCCTGCCGGAGGATGCCTGTGCCAGTTACAGTCTGCTGTACCGGCTGCTGGATGAATTTGAAGATAACCTGCACCTGCATGTGCACCTGGAGAATAACATCCTTTTTCCCAAAGCGCTTCTTTTGGAAAAAAATCTGAATTAAAAGAAAAAATGAATAATCATGAATGAAGTACCAGATTTTTTAAAAGACATACGTCCGGGGCAACTGGTACAACTCGATGTACGACCTGTATTGGCCGGTGGAACTGACCCCTTCCAACTGATCATGGGGAAAATACAAGAACTGGGTGAAGGACAGGTGCTGGAGATCGTGAATACGTTTACCCCTGCGCCATTGATCACCGTCCTGAAACGCCAGGGCTACAGTTCGTATACTGAAATGACCAATGATCAGCTGGTACATACCTATTTTTATAAGGAGGAAGGTGCATCAGTACCCGTGTCGGCTGCCAATAAATCGATCCGCACCCATTGGGATGAGATCAATGACCGTTTTAGTGATAACCTGGTATTTACTGATGTCAGGCACCTGGAAATGCCGGAACCCATGATCCGGATACTGGCCGATCTCGACGCACTGCCGGAAGGCAAGGCCCTTTTCGTATATCACAAAAAACTGCCTGTTTTTCTTTTGCCTGAACTGGCTGAGCGTAAATTTGATTACAGGGTCAACGAGATCGCACCGGGTGAAGTACACTTGTTAATCTTCAGACCCTGATATGAGCAGCGGATTTCCAAAAGCGGCATTCAGGAATACACCGGTATCAGTCGTGGTGCCCTTTTATCTTTATGCGTCTGTATCATTCCTGGTCTGCACCCTGCTTTTATTTGTATCCGCGTCATCGTTCACCCTCCACTATTTCAATCCGGCAGTACTCGCTATCACACATGGGATGGCCTTGGGTTGGGCCTCCATGATGATCCTGGGAGCCAGTTACCAACTGCTGCCGGTACTCACTGAAAGATCGCTCTGGAGCAATAAACTGGCATATGGATCATTTTTATTGGCGGCAGTGGGTATTCCTTTACTGGTGTATGGCTTCTATACATTCAATATGGGTTGGCCGGCGAAATGGGGGGGACGACTGTTTTTGCTATCGGTCATAGCTTATCTGTTCAATATCATCAGGAGCTGCCGGACAGATAAAAGAATAAATATCCATGCATTATTCATGGTCACTGCAGCAGCCTGGTTGTTTTTCACTGTTTTTATCGGTCTGGCCCTGGTGTATAATTTCACATGGCCGATTCTTCCCGGGAATGTGCTGACGTATCTGCCATTTCATGCGCATGCCGGACTGCTGGGCTGGTTCCTGATGCTCATCTTCGGGGTAGGTTCCCGACTGATCCCGATGTTTCTGATCTCCAAACACAGTGACAGGCGGCGTCTGCAGATCATGTATGTGCTGGTGAACACCGGACTTTTATATTTCCTTTCTTCGTTTTATCTGAATCTTCCGTATGCAGTGCTGATTCCGGCAATCCTGACCGGTATCACCCTGGTGCTGTTTGTGGGATACATTTACCGGGTCTGGAAAACCAGGATCAGGAGAAAAGTGGATCAGCCAATGCAGGTATCACTCTTGTCTGTGGCCATAATGCTGGTGCCCTTAGGTTGCCTGCTGCTGCTTTCTGGCTGGTGGATCAGCGGCATTGAACAATCAAGGGTGGTCCTGTTGTACGGGTTTATCATTTTTTTCGGATGGCTGACTTCTATCATTCTGGGTATGACATTTAAAACATTGCCTTTCATTATCTGGAACGACTGCTATCATGATAAAGCAGGCGTGGTGAAGACCCCCGATCCCAAGGAGCTGATGTCGTCAGACTTATTCCGATTAATGAGCCTGACCTATCTGCCCGGGTTTTTATTTTTTTCAGCCGGTATCCTGCTGGCTTCTGTTTTCTTATTGCAGGCGGGGGCATTGGTATTGGTCCTATCAGCCCTGCTGTATAACCTGAATGTGGGGAAAGTATGGTTGCATAAACCGCGGGTATGAATGTGATCACGAACCATACAATCAATTCCACTATTGCATTGGCTGCACTGGAAGAAGTGCTCGATCCGGAGATCGGCCTGAATGTCGTGGACCTCGGACTGATCCATCAGCTCGATTTTGATGAGTCCGGGAAAAGAATATTTGTTTCAATGACCCTGACCACGCAGTTTTGTCCGATGGGAGAAACCCTGACGGAGGCGGTGAAACGGGTGCTTGAGCGGACTTTCGGATCTCTTGATGTACAGGTGGATCTTTGTTTTGACCCGCCGTGGACTGCTGACCGGATCACCGAAAGGGGGAAATCCTTTTTAAACCGATAATTATGCTGAGCCTAACCTGCAAAACAGCCATTAAAGCTGTCATTTACCTCGCCGCCCGGTTTGATACCGGTGAACGTTCCGGTATCCGGGAAATAGCCGATGTGATCGAAGCGAGTGAACATACAGTGGGTAAATTGCTGCAGGTATTGGTTAAAGAACAGGTGATCAACAGTGTAAAAGGACCGAACGGTGGTTTTTACGTTACCGCCAAACAAAAGAATCAGCCGGTAATGAATATTGTCGAGGCGATAGACGGGAAAGAACTGTTCAAACAATGTGGCCTGGGACTCAGCAAATGTTCATCCAGTCACCCCTGTCCCATACACGACCAATACAAAGTTGTCCGCGATCTGTTTGAGCAACTCTGCCGGAAAAATAAGGTGAATGATCTTTGTCAGCCGGTCAATCAGGGGCTGGCGCATCTGATTGGCTGAGCAGATCCGCTGCTGTTTTCTACTGACTGATTGAAATCAGGATTTATCCCGGGCTGTTGATATACATTCGTCCCTTTGCCAGCTATACGGTTGCCTGCCATTCCCTTTTAAATCGTTATTGGTCATATTCCAAACAATTAGTATTGATGAATACATTATCGCCTCATACCTTTCATATCCCAGTAATGGGTCTTGCATATACCATTGACAGCCCGGTTAAAGTGGCCCGGTATGGAATTTCCTCCGTCATATCTATTGTGGAAGACCGGTTGGTGGAAATGATGCGCAGCTACTATTACCCGCAAACCGGCAGAAGTTATCAGCCCATTACAACCGATCAGCCCGACTACAGGGCCAAACGGATCACCGATTACCTCAACCTTGTGAACAGTATCGTAACCGCTCAGATGGATCGGTTGAAGAAAGCCGCATTTGAGAAGGGGTCAGAACTCGTGACCTATTTTGAGTTATTGCCCGAAACCTCCATGCTGAAAAAAGCATATCGCCAAATGACGGAAACCGCGGACCAGGCGGAGAAACGCAAGCTCGCCGATTATCTCCGCACACAGGTAAGGCCGGGTTGTATTGATGTAAATATCATGACCAAGCTTGACCGGGAGAATAAAGACAGTCAGCACCAGGTGATCAAAGATGGATCAGATGCGGTGGCGGCGCTTCGCGGTTATGCAGAGAGTGATTTAATTAATTCGTCAATTGTATTTTCAGCAGGACTCAATCCCCGGTTATTCAACTACCTGGAGAATTGTCCGCAATTTGATATGCAGGAAGACGGCGTATTTGCCAAGAAAGTGATCCTGAAAGTTAGTGACTATCGTTCGGCCCTGATACAAGGTAAATACCTGGCCAAAAAAGGCATCTGGGTAAGTGAGTTCAGAATTGAATCCGGACTGAACTGTGGTGGTCATGCGTTTGCCACAGATGGATTCCTGCTGGGTCCTATCATGGAAGAGTTTAAAAACGGGAAGCAGGAATTGCTCGAAGCCTTATTTGACATATACAGTGCGGTTCAGCTGAAGAAGAATAACCGGGTTATTAAAGATATCCCTCCTGTACTTTTTTCTGTACAAGGTGGTATCGGTACAGCAGCAGAAGATAAATTCCTTCATGACCGGTATGATATCAGTACAACCGGTTGGGGGTCTCCGTTTTTGCTGGTACCTGAAGCCACAACAGTTGATCCGGAAACGCTCAGTTTACTGGCTGAAGCAAAAGAAGAAGATGTTGTGCTCAGCCACAAATCTCCATTGGGTGTGCGTTTTCATTACCTTAAGGGCACCACTGCAGACCACGAAGTGAAACAACGGGTAAGGGATGGCCGACCTGGCAGTCCTTGTACAGAAAAGCACCTGGCGTTTAATACGGAGTTTACAGAGGAGCCCATCTGTACGGCTTCGCGAAAATACCAGCAGTTAAAACTGGAACAATTGAAAACAGCGAATCTCCCGGAAGCAGAATATAACCGGCAGGTGGAAGAATTACAGGATAAGGATTGCCTTTGTATCGGATTGAGTAATGCCGCATCGCTTGTTTATAATGTGCCTTTTATCGACAAGCTCAGATCGGTAAATATCTGCCCGGGGCCTAATATTGTACATTTCTCCAAAGTGGTATCCCTGAAAAGAATGGTGGACCATATTTACGGACGCACAGAAAGCCTCACAAAGCCTGACCGGCCACATATGTTTATCGCTGAACTTGGACTGTACATTGACTACCTGAAAGAGAAACTGGAAGAAGAGAAGAGTAATGGTACATTGGCCAAAAAGGCAAAATACTTCAATGAGTTTTACCAGAATCTCCGGAAAGGGATTGCTTATTACCGGTCATTGGGATCTCAGATCGATGAAGGGGATGGTAATTTTCTGCACCTGCTCAGTCAGGGTGAAACCGAACTGGATGTATTGAATTATAAATATGGTATCGAACTGAAATAGTTTATTGAATAGTAAAGCGCCTGTCTTGCGGGATCCCTCCTTCAGACAGGCGCTTTTGTATTGATGCTTTACAGTTGTTCAAATTTTGCCTGGAAAAAACGAAGGTATTTTGGTTCATACACCATTTTCAATCCTTTGATTTTATTCCGGCGCTCAAATACCCTGGCAGTGGATTCGGCGATCACATCCATGTGTGCCTGTGTATATACCCGGCGGGGAATGGTAAAACGTACCAGTTCCAGTTTGGGATAATAGTTTTCTCCATTGGCTTTACGTCCGGCAGATACTACACCGCGTTCCATGGTACGGACACCCGAATCAAGATATACTTCAGCAGCTAAGGTTTGTGCCGGGAACTGATCCTGCGGAATATGCGGGAGGAATTTTTTGGCATCGACAAAGATGCCATGACCGCCGATGGGTTTCACAATCGGTACACCATAGTCAATCATTTTTTCGCCGAGGTAAATCACTTGTCCCACCCGGGCATGAATATGGTCATCATCCACACTTTCTTTAATACCGATGGCCATCGCTTCCATATCACGTCCGGCCAGACCGCCATAGGTATGCAGTCCTTCATAAACCACCACCATGTTACGGGCTTCTTCAAATACATCCCATTCATTGATAGCCAGGAAACCGCCAATATTCACCAGGGCATCTTTTTTTGCACTCATGGTGGCACCATCGGTATAGGAACAGATTTCCTTTACAATCTGGCGGATAGATTTTTTATCATATCCCTTTTCCCGGCGTTGAATAAAATGGGCATTTTCGGCCACCCTTGTCATGTCATGGATGATGCGGATACCGTGTTTTTTGGTCAGGGCCCGCAGCTCTTTCAGGTTCTGGATGCTGATGGGTTGTCCGCCGGCCATATTCACGCTGGTGGCAATACTGACATACGGGATTTTGGCAGCGCCATGTTTTTTGATGAGGGCTTCCAGCTTTTTCAGGTCCACATTCCCTTTGAACGGAAATTCATTTTCTGAATCATGGGCTTCATCAATGATAATATCTTCGAATTTACCACCGGCCAGTTCCTGGTGCAACCGGGTGGTGGTGAAATACATATTGCCCGGGATGATATCTCCTTTTTTGATCAGGATTTTGGAAATAATATTTTCCGCTCCTCGTCCCTGGTGAGTGGGGATTAAATATTTGTATCCGTAAATTTCTTTTACCACCGATTCAAGGTGATAGAAATTACGGCTGCCGGCATAGGCTTCATCGCCCATCATCAGTCCGGCCCATTGCTGATCGCTCATGGCACTGGTACCGCTGTCGGTCAGCAGATCAATATAGACGTCTTCTGATTTTAATAGGAAGGTATTAAAGCCGGCTTCTTTCATGGCTTTCCGGCGTTGGGCAGGAGTGGTCATTTTGATCAGCTCCACCATTTTGATCTTATAGGGCTCGGCCCAGCTGCGTTTGATTATTGTTGACATAGTGTGAAGTTTAAAAGTTTAAAGGTTGATAAGTTGACAGGTCCTTCTAAGGGCTGTTTCTTAGCGTTGAGCATCTTCGTCTATTACTCATTATTCATTACTGATTACTCATCTATGGGTTTCAGCTTTGCTGTAAAATGTCTCAGCAACGGGGTTTCCTCTGTGATCCGCATTCCCTTCAGTTCATGCCGCTTGTTAAACACATCGATGATCACTTCGGCCACATAGTCTATATGGCTTTGGGTATACACCCGGCGGGGAATGGCCAGTCGAACCAGTTCAAGGGTGGCAGGTACGTGTTTGCCTTGTTCATCATACTTGCCAAACATCAGTGATCCGATCTCCACTGCCCGGATACCGCCTTCTTCATACAAGGCGCAGACCAGTGCTTGTCCGGGGTATTGATCCACCGGAATATGAGGCAGGAATTCTTTGGCATCCAGGTAGACTGCATGTCCGCCGGCGGGTTGCATTACCGGCACTCCGGCATCAATCAGTTTATTGGTCAGGTATTCCATACTGCGTATCCGGTATTGCAGATAATGTTCATCCATGACCTCCTGTAGGCCGATGGCAATCGCTTCCAGGTCACGGCCGGCTAATCCACCGTAAGTAGTAAAGCCTTCGGTGATGATCAGGAGATTGCGGCATTGGATCGCGAGGTCCAGGTTATTCATAGCCAGGAAGCCGCCGATATTGGCGAATGCATCTTTCTTGGCACTCATGGTACAGCCATCCGCATACGAAAACATTTCGCGGGCAATTTCAGGTACCGGTTTGTCAGCATAACCTTCTTCCCGGATCTTGATGAACCAGGCATTCTCGGCAAACCGGCAGGCATCAATGAATAAGGGGATCTTGAATTCATCACAGACTTTGCGGGTCTCCCGGATATTCTGCATACTCACCGGCTGACCACCTCCGGAGTTATTGGTGATGGTCATCATGACCAATGGGATATTCGCAGCCCCTTTTTCTTCAATCGCTTTGCGTAAGGCGGCAATATCCATATTACCCTTGAATGGGGCAGGGGTGGTGGGATGTTTTCCTTCTTCGCAGATACAGTCAATACCTTCGGCGCCGGAGAATTCGATATTGGCCCGGGTTGTGTCAAAAAGGGTATTACTGATAAAATATTTTCCTTTTCCCCCCAGCACGGTAAAGAGGATCTTTTCAGAAGCCCTGCCCTGGTGGGTGGGAATGATATACTCCATATTGGTGATACTGCGGACGGATTCTTCAAACCGGAAGAAACTGTTGCTGCCGGCATAAGATTCGTCGCCCATCATAATGCCCGCCCACTGGTTGCTGCTCATGGCACTGGTGCCGCTGTCGGTAAGCAGGTCGATCAGTACATCACTGGCTTTAATACGGAAGGAATTGTAGTCGGCTTTTTTCAGAATTTCCTGGCGTTCTTCTTTGGTCGTAAAATAAATCGGTTCCACCGACTTAATACGAAAGGGTTCAATGATAGTTTTCATTGCAAGCGTTTGTGCGGTTTATGGCCGCGTATAAATAAAGGGGGTTGTGGTAACAGGGTGTTACATCACTAAGTAGGCTTGCGGATGATATTTTTCCAGATGAGGGAGTTCATAAAAAAACCGCCCAAATATAACAGGGGCGGTTTGTATGAAGTATGACAATGGTCAGGCGCCGAACTGTTTCAGGTGGTGGTCAATATGTTTCCAGGCGGATTTACTCCATTGCTCCTTTGTCATAAAACCGAAAACCGGGTGTTTTTTATCACTCAGGGCTGCTTCATTGAACCGGGTGATGAGGTCAAGCAGTTTTGCTTTTTCCTGCTGGAAATCCTTTGCTTCTCCGGTCATGATATAAGTTGCGTCCGTTGGTAGTCCTTTTTTCCAGGGTTTATCATCCCAAAGAGTTTTTTTGAACAATGGCAGGATCAGGTTCATGAAGAAACTTCCTTTAATGGTCCGTATGCCAAGGGCTACTTCCAGCGGTTGCTGAAGATGGGCGAGCATCTGGGCTATATCCATTTTGCCCCATTGACGAGGTGTTTCGGGTGTCAACTTATTGATGCGTTCAATGATTACCTGTTTTACAGCGGGATCGTAAAGGTTTTTGATTTTCATATTGGTTGGTTTGTAACGGAAAGATCGGGAAAAATGGTGAGTAGTGAGTAGGGCTTCAGACCTATTAACCTGTCAACTTTTAAACCTGTTAACATACCTCAGCATATCCTCGGCAACTGCTCTCCCGTCAGGTAATTTACGACCCTTCGTCCACCGATACGGCTCTTGAGTAGGACTTTACCGGGATGTTCAGTACCGGCTTCGCCGATGATGGCCGCGTTGGTTCCATTTTCATCATTGCGTAACATGGAGAGAAATTCATCTGCAATTTCTGCTTTTACAACTGCCAGGAATAAACCTTCATTCGCAACATAGAGCGGATCCAGGCCCAGCATCTCACAGGCGCCTTCTACCTGTTCATCCACCGGTATGGCTTTCTGGTCGAGCTCAAAGCCCAACTGAGTAAGCTCGGCAATTTCATTTAGAACAGAAGCTACTCCGCCCCGGGTAGGGTCACGCAGGAATTTGATATCACTTCCGAATCGTTCAATAAGTTTTTCAACCGTGTGATTGAGGTTGGCCGTATCGCTTTCAATCGTGGTCTCAAACTCCAGTCCCTTGCGCACACTCATGATCGCGATACCATGTGTGGCAATATTTCCACTGATGATCACTTTGTCGCCCGCTTCAATATTTTTATGATGAATATTGGCTTTCGGATGGATCTTTCCGATGCCGGACGTGTTGATGAATATTTTATCTCCCTTTCCCTTTTCAACCACCTTGGTGTCACCGGTCACAATGCTGATTCCTGCTTTCTCCGCCGCTCCTTTGATGCTTGAAAGAATTTCCCAGAATTCAGTCATCGGCAAGCCTTCTTCAATGATAAAAGCCAGTGATAAATACTGCGGAATGGCTCCACACATAGCCAGGTCATTCACCGTGCCATTGATGGCCAGTTCCCCTATATTGCCACCGGGAAAAAAAGCGGGGGTGATAACATAACTGTCACTGCTGAATGCCACTTTCCCATTAAGCTCAAAACTGGCGCCATCATGTTGCTGGTCGAGGAGATCATTTTTTAAAATATCAAAGACACCGCTTTGCAGGAGTTTATGCGTGAGCAATCCACCGCTACCATGACCGAGGGTTATCACATCAAAATCAAATTTGGGCATGGGGCAGGAGAGTTGCATAATATGTTTTTAAAAGAAAATGCTAAAACTTAATCGGGCAAAAAATGGGGTGCCAGGAGTAAAATGGATTTCTGATACAGAACCGGGTTCGTTTTGCAAACGGCTTTCTGTATCAAATTGAGTCTCCTTCCATCGGGTATCAAAAAGATTCTGTATAGAAAGACCGGCTTCCCATTTTTTCATGGTATAATTGATGGCGGCATCGGTCACAAAGTAGCCTTTTGCCACTACTGAATTATCTTCATTCGCCGGACGGTCACCCATATACCGGTAACGCAGACTGCCATTCCATCCGCTGGCTTTACGGTAGGTAAACCCGCCCACACTGGTAAATCGGGGTGCCAGCGGAAGATAACTTTCTGCTTTGGGGGTATTTAATGCCCGGGGATTATTGAGACTAATATCCAGATCGGTGTACAGGTTTTTAGCCATTTCATAGCGGAGTGACAAATCCCATCCGATTCGTTGTGTTTTCCCTCCAGGTTCGACTACGCCCTCATCACCTACGTATACAAATTCCTGTTTCATCCATAAATACCAGAAAGCCGTTTGCAGCATGGCTTTTTTACCCAATTTAAAAATACCTCCAAGGTCACTGCCCCAGGCAGGGGTAACCACTTCTTTCCCATTTTGGGCTACCGCAACACGGGTATCATTGCTGTGAAAACCCTGTCCATTATACCAATACAACTGTACTTTGTCATTGGCCCGGTAGTTTATATTGAATTTGGGACTGATGATGGCCGAGTTGGATTTCAGATTCGTGAATGCCAGATGGTCATCATAGCTATTAGTAAAATAATCAGCCCGCAATCCTGCCGTGATATCCCATTCAGGATTGAGTAATAATTTTTCCTGTACGAAAATTCCGGCATTCAATTCCCTGATATCACCCAGTGTCAGGGGAGTGGTCGTCTGATTCCTGTTCTTTGTTCTTGATAATTCAATATCATCGATCCTGTCATACCTGGCTTGAAGACCCGCACTGAACTGTGCTTTTTTTCCGGACCATAGGTGATCCTGCTGGTAGGACAAATTGTAGCCAGAAATATGGCGGTCTTCTTTTTGGCGGATCTGATCACCATTGACCGGATCTTCTTTGAAAAAGGTAAAGTTGGAATACAATTCAAATTTATAATGGGAGTAAAAGAGTTGATTTCGTAAAACGGCCCCATTGCCGAGGTTATGCATCAGTTCGGCTGAAGCATTATACCGACTGGTATTACCCCCCTCTTTATCATCAATGGCACCGAAAAAGCCAATCGTACCATCAGTTACCGCCCTGTCGGGTATCTGTCCACTGGCATTCCATTTACTGCTCAGACCGGATAATAAAGCGGTGATTGTACTTTTATTGCCAGTACGTCCATGATATTTAATCATCCCGTTGTAACGGGAGAAATCCTGGGGACTTTCAAAATAACCCTTGGTAAAAGATCCTTCACCTGCAATAAACAGGCTGTGATTTTTTTCCCGGGCAGCCGCATTCAACAGGTTAATTCCTGTAATAGCCCTTACCGTATTGAATTGCCCTGCTTCCAGTTTAAAGAAATTTGATGTCAGATAATTCTTTGTTTTAAACGCCACATAACCAGCTGTTGCCAGGTTGCCTTTATCTGCCTGGTAAGGACCTTTATTGAAACCAACTTTCTCAATCAATTCAGGTATCAGGAAATGCAGATCAGCATAACCTTGTCCATGAGCATGACTGACCATGTTAACCGGTAAACCATCCACAGTTAAATGAATATCGGTGCCATGATCCAGATCAAAACCCCGGAGAAAAATCTGTTCGGCTTTGCCTCCACCTGCATGTTGTCCAATAAACAAGCCGGGAACCAGCCTTAATACTTCCTGTGAGTTGATGATCGGGCGGATATGGATATCCAGATCACTGATTGTTTTGAAGATGCCGTTTTTGGATGAGGCTCTGACCAATACATCATTCAGGGTTGTGATTTTGGCAGAAAGGTAAATGGCCCCGCTATTCAGTTTATCCAGATTGATTGTTTTTGCCGCATACCCGATGGCCGTGATAGTAATGGATGTCGTTCCGGCAGGCAGATTTTTAAAAGACACAAAGCCGTTTTCGTCGGATATTTCGCTGAACTTAAAATCGGCAGTGTACACGGAAGCATCAGTTACCGGGGTTTTACTGTTTTCTCCCAGCAAGGTGATCCCTTTCAGATTGGTTTGTGAAAAACCTGCTATTGAAACCCAACATAAAATGAAGGCCGATAAAAAACTTCTCATTTTAGCATTAGTAAAGATTCTAATATATTCAGGCCATTTGCCTGGCATCTGAATAATGATAATAGGCTGCACAAGCACCTTCACTGCTCACCATGGGCGCTCCCAACGGGTGCTCCGGTTTGCAGTGTGTGCCAAAATTCGGACACTGGAACGGTTTTTTCAAACCTTTCATAATATCACCGCTGATACAGGAGGGGTTTTCCAAAGCGGTGGGAATATCAATATTGAATTTTACTCTTGAGTTAAACATTTTATACCGGTCATTGACTTCATATCCGCTTTGGGGTATGGTGCCGATTCCCCGCCACATCCGGTCACTCACTTCAAAGACTTCTTCCATTGTTTTTTGGGCCATGCGGTTGCCTTCCCGTTGTACGTAGCGTGTGTATTGATTTTCCAGCTTGTATTCGCCCTTTTCCAATTGCTGTACGGCCATTAATATACCCTGCAGCAGATCCACCGGCTCAAATCCGGTAATCACCACCGGCGTCTTATATTTCTCCACCACCGGATAATATTCTTCGGTGCCCATAATGGTGCAAACATGCCCGGCAGCCAGAAATGCATCAATCTGATTTTCCGGATCACCCAGAATGGCTTCCATGGCCGGAGGTACAAGTACATGAGATGCCAGTATACTGTAATTGGTCACCCCGGATTTATCGGCATGTACAATGCTTAAGGCATTGGCCGGAGCGGTGGTTTCAAAACCAACGGCAAAAAAGACGACTTCTTTGTCCGGATTTTGTTTGGCCAGCTGTACTGCTTCTAATGGGGAATACAGAATCCGTACATCGGCGCCTTCAGCTTTTGCTTCCAGCAGACTTTTATGTGAACCCGGTACCCGCAGCATATCCCCGAAGGAACAGATGATTACATTGGGTTGCTTCGATAACCAGATCGCTTCATCAATAATACTGACTGGTGTGACACAAACAGGACACCCTGGTCCGTGTACCATTGTTATTTTTTCCGGCAGCATATCCAGTATCCCGTTTTTCACGAGACTGTGCGTCTGCCCGCCGCAAATCTCCATGATCTTCCAGGGGCGGGTAGTTACCTGATGAATCTGCTCCAGGTATTGGTGCACCAGTTCGGGGTCGCGGTATTCGGTCAGGTATTTCATGTAAGTTGAGAGTTGAGAGTTTGAGGGTTGAATGTATAGGGTTTAAAGTTTAAAGAACATCAGTACGATTAGTATCTCTGAACATCAGTAAATCGGTACATTGGCACATTGGCACATCGTCAAATCGTTTAATCCCCTTCAATTTCATCCACTTCACCCATCGCTTTTAAATACTCAAATGTCTGCCGGGCTTCTTCCTCATCCACCCGGCCAATGGCCACGCCTACATGTACGAGTACGTAATCACCTACCTGTGCTTCTGGAACCATGGACAGGTTGATTTCTTTTGTAATGCCACCAAAAGAAACTTTACCTTGCCGGAAAATATTATCCAGCTGGCCGGTGATGGAAAGTAGTTTGCCGGGAATTGCTAAACACATATGTTTTTATTTATCAATGATGGTACAGTACCTGATTTTGCTGTACACAAATATTTTTTTCTGTCAATGCCAGGTATGCCAGCTGTCCGAACCCGATGCATTCGTCATTGGGACTCAGCTGGCGATGAAAGTATAACGTAAATTCGTCTTGTAACAGTTCATAGACAAGTCCGGTCAGTAAGGCATTCTGAAATACACCACCACTGAAGGCGATTTTCTGAACGCCCGCCCGCAGGGCCACATGGCGGATCAGCATGGCCAGTGATACAAAAACTTTCCGGGCAATCAAAGATGTGTCCACCTTGTTGCTGATATCCTGCATTATTTCTTCCAGCATTACCGACCAGTTCAATCTGTTCTTGTTGATGGCGACCGGGTAATAGTCCATGCTGTTGGAGCCGGATTTTCGGGCAGCCACTTCCAGTTTCATCGCCGCTTCGCCTTCATACGTGTTATAGGACTGCAGTTTCAGCATGGCGGCAATGCCATCAAGCAGCCGGCCCATGCTGGAAGTCAGCAGGGGTTGTTGTTGCTGTAGTAATTTTATGTAAAATTCCCTTTCCTGTGCGGAAAAAAGATCCTTGATCATCATCAGGTGATCCATATTGTTTCGCAGAAGGGAAACTGCACTGACCCGTGGCTCTTTGCTCATTTTATCGCCCAACAGTTGCGGAAAATAATCCAGGTGCATATAGCGGTCAATCGCCCCGTCTTCCAGCAAAAAGAATTCGCCTCCCCAGATCTGTTCATCTTCACCATAGCCGGTTCCATCCCAGATGACTCCCATTATTTTTTCCTCTGTAGCCAGCAGTTCGTTTTCTGCGAGTACCGCGGCAAAATGAGCTTTGTGGTGCTGAATATGTAAGAGTGGAATTCCGGCTTCTTCCGCCATTTCTTCACCCCGGACCGTAATATCATAATTGGGGTGGCTATCCACCAGGATTTTCGCCGGTTTTATCTGCGTCAGTTGCAGCAGATGAGCCAGGGTATAATTAAAGCTGACCTGTGATTCATAATTGGCCTGATCGCCCAGGTACTGACTTACATATATATTGTGGCCGGCTGCGAGTGCAAATGCACTTTTTAATTCGGCTCCCATTGCGAGTACTTTTTCCTGCAACCGGAAGGTGGCCGGGAAATAATTAGGTGCCATACCTCTTGAGCGCCTGAGAATGATCGGGTGAAGGCTGTGATCTGCAAATTGCCAGACACTGTCATCCTGGGGTACTACTATATCCCGGTCATAGCTGAGGATATAATCAGCATATTCTGTCAGCCATAATAAAGCATCTTCATCTGTGTAAATAATGGGCGAACCGCTCAGGTTGCCACTGGTGGCTACCAGTGGTTTATTCCAGGTCTCCATGATCAGGGCCAGTAATGGCGTATAAGGGAGCATCACGCCAATCTTGTCCAATCCCGGTGCTATCAGTTCCGTACAAAGGCCTGTACTGGTTTCTTCTTTCAACTGACAGAGTACAATCGGAGCCTGTTTACCGGTTAATGCCTGTTTTTCAGCAGGAGTGATATGCAGATCAGATTCCATTTTTTCGATGGAAGGGTACATTACCGCAAATGGTTTAGCCGGTCGTTTTTTCCGGTCTCTCAATGTGGCTACTGAATAATATTTTGTTGCATCACATAGCAGCAGATAGCCACCAATGCCTTTAACGGCAATGATATGCCCATGACGGAGTGATTCCTGCAGAATTAATAATATGCCTTCGGGGTCTTTGCAGATTTCCACACCATTATTATCGAAGAGGTGCATGGGAATCGCACATTCTGTGCAGGAATTGGTCTGACTGTAATGCCGGCGGTTATGTACATCATTGTATTCAGTCTCACACTCAGGACACAAATGTAAATCACGCATGGTTGTATTCATCCGGTCATACGGTAATCCGCTGATAATGGAATAACGGGGTCCGCAAGCCAGGCAGGTGGTAAACGGGTATTGAAACCGGCGGTTTCCGGGGTCACTGATTTCTTTCCGGCAGGTTTCGCAGATAGCTATATCGGGGGTGAGTAACAGATCCGGTTGTGCAGACGCATCACTCGGCTGTATTGTAAATCCGGAAAATTCAGCCAGCGGAATTTCTTTTATTTCATGTGACCGGATAATCGCGTTGTCCGGCTGATAACATAGCAGGGAGGTATAAAAAAGATTGGCCTGTTCTTCACTGGCTGTAAACTCAATATGCACGCCATCGTTGCCATTGCTTACCCAGCCATTAATACCGAGCTGACCGGCCAACCGGAATACAAAGGGCCGGAAACCGACACCCTGTACCAATCCGCCAATATGGATATGATAGCTGTGCATAAATAACCGTTTTAAAGCAGGCTAAACGCTTTGGGGCAGCATAACTTTTTCCTTCAGCCATTGGTACCAGTCCTGAAGGCCTTCGCCACTGGTACAACTGACTTCAATAAATTGCAGGTTCGGATTTACCTGACGGGCATATTCCTTTACTTTTTCCATACTGAAAGGAACATAAGGCAACAGGTCCGTCTTATTGATCACGCATACGGTGGATGTATGGAACATGTCGGGATACTTGATGGGCTTGTCATCCCCTTCCGTTACGCTGATAATCACTACGCGTTCTTTTTCACCCAGGTCAAACATGGCCGGACAGACAAGGTTGCCGACATTTTCTATAAACAGAATAGAGTCTTCGGCAGGTTTCATGCCTTGCAGGGCATGCAAAATCATATGTGCGTCGAGGTGGCAGCCTTTGCCGGTATTGATCTGTGCCACTTTAGTGCCGGTGGCATGAATGCGGTCCGCGTCGCGTGAGGTTTGCTGATCCCCTTCTATAACATAACAGGTAAACTGATCCTTCAGGTCTGTCAATGTTCTTTCCAGCAGGGATGTTTTACCTGATCCGGGTGAACTGACCAGGTTCAGGGCTAAAATATTTTTTGCATCAAAATAGCCCCTGTTGCGTTGCGCGAGGAGGTTATTTTCGTAGAGTACATCTTTTTCTACTTCAATGATCGTTTTGCTGTGGGAATGGCCATGAGAATGGTCATGATCATGATGGTGGTCGTGGGCTTCACCGATCTGCCTGATAGAAGAAGAGGCATTTGCATCACATCCGCAGGTTGCACACATAGTATTTTGTTTTTGGTTATTGTTTCAATTTATGACCAGGGATTTCACCCGGAGTTCTTTTCCTTTTTGTATGCTGATGAAATGATTGCCGCATACCGGGCAGGGTTCGTATAATTGCTGCATGGGGAAAAGAGCGTCGCATTCCATACAAAGACCTTCTCCCGGTATCTGACTGATTGTTCGCTTCGCCGCTTCCAGCAGTGTGGAGCGAACGGCCTGTTGCCAGGCAAAATCAAAAGCCGTCATTTCTATGCCGCTCAGGTCGCCGATCTCGAGTTCGATTTCATCCACCTGCACAGCATTATGTTTTGCCGATTCCTTTTCAGTAATAGCAATAATGCTCATCACGATGGATAACTCGTGCATGGCTTATTTTTTTGCCGACACAGTGCGGTAGCGCTTAAAGAGCAACAAGCCGATTGCCACTACTGCCAATGCTGCCAGTGCATGTTCCGGTTCTACAAAATAGTGCTGAATGGTAAATCCATGGGTATGTCCGTGTCCTTCATGAGCAAGTGCACTCAGGGATGCTGAAACAGCAGTCAGCAACAGAAAGTATTTTTTCATATCGGCAATTTTCTTGTAACCAATATTAACCAATGATAAGTACCCCGGGACTGACTTTTGTCATAGAAATGTCTGACAGAAGTCAGGATGCGGTGAAATCTAAATCAATAACTATGTTTTGTCAAATTCCCCATTCTTCACGGCTGCTTGCCATAAATAACTTTTCATGGACAAACCTACTGTTCCACAAGCCCCGACTTATTTAGAGGAGTTTAAAAGAAAAGGATATTCCCGCGCGGATTTCCTGAAGTTCTGTACACTCATGGCCGCTTATCTCGGTCTTGAAAATTCTTCTACGGCCCAGGTGGCCCAGGCGTTGTCCACCAAGCCCCGGCTCCCGGTAATCTGGCTGCATTTTCAGGAATGTACCTGTTGCAGTGAGTCCTTTATCCGTTCTTCCCACCCGATTGTGGCAGATGTTTTACTGGATCAGATTTCCCTGGATTATTCTGAGACACTGATGGCCGCATCCGGTCACCAGGCGGAAGAGGCCATGAAGAATACCATGACCAAGTACAAAGGGGAGTATATATTATGTGTGGAAGGAAGTGTACCTACTGCCGCTGATGGCGTGTATTGTATGATAGGCGGAAAAACATCCATGCAGATTCTGGAGGAAGCCGCTGAAGGGGCTAAAGCCGTAATAGCCTGGGGCAGTTGCGCCAGCAATGGATGTGTGCAGGCGGCCAAACCTAATCCAACATCCGCCACACCCATTCACAAACTGCTGAAGGGTAAACCGGTGATTAAAGTGCCAGGTTGCCCGCCGATCGGGGAAGTGATGGCCGGGGTGATCGTACACGTGGTGACATTTGGCCGTTTACCGGAACTCGATGGACTGGGCCGCCCGAAAGCCTTCTATAGCAAACGCGTGCATGATACCTGTTATCGCCGTCCGTATTATGATGCCGGTCTGTATGTGGAAAGTTTCGATGATGAGAATGCGAAAAAAGGATATTGCCTGTATAAAGTGGGTTGTAAAGGACCGTCTACGTACAATGCCTGCGGCGTTACGAAATGGAATAACGGGGTCAGTTTCCCGATTCAGTCGGGTCACGGTTGTTTTGGGTGCAGTGAAGAAAATTACTGGGATAATGGCCGCATTTATGAAAGGGCTTCCGCTTTCCCTGGATTTGGTATTGAGTCCACGGCTGATACAGTAGGTAAAGTGGCATTGGGTGTAACGGCGGGTGCATTGGCCGCGCATGCGGTGATGACCAATGTGCGGAAGAAAAAACTGATCAAAGGACTGGAAAAAGAAGGGAAGGAAAGCGAACAGGAATTGAAAGACTAACCCCATTTACAAGACCTCAAAAAAAACTAAATAATGAGTACAAGAATAGTTGTTGATCCGGTAACACGTATCGAAGGACACTTACGGATTGAAGCCGATATAGAAAACGGAAAAATAAAGGACGCTTACAGCAGTGGTACCATGGTCCGGTTGCTGGAAGAAATCCTTCGGGGACGTGATCCCCGGGATGCCTGGGCTTATGTGGGCCGCGTATGTGGCGTATGTACTTCCATTCACTCCCTCACTTCCGTCAGGGCCGTGGAAGATGCACTGGATATCGTTATACCTCCCAATGCGGAACTGGTAAGGAATATCATGTTCTGCGCGCAGTATATGCACGACCATGTGGTGCATTTTTATCATCTGCACGCGATGGATTGGGTGGATGTGGTGAATGCGTTGAAAGCGGATCCGAAGAAGACCTCTGAACTGGCCCAGAGTATTTCCAACTGGCCGAAATCTTCTCCCGGATATTTCAGCGACCTGCAAAAACGGATTGGCAAATTTGTGGAAAGTGGTCAGCTCGGCATTTTCAGTAACGGATACTGGGGCCATTCGGCTTACAAATTACCCGCTGAAGTAAATCTTATCGGCCTTGCCCACTATCTCGAAGCTTTGGAATGGCAAAAAGAGATTGTAAAAGTGCACACGATATTTGGCGGTAAGAATCCGCACCCCAACTACCTGGTGGGAGGTATGGCTTGTTCGATCAGTACCGATGATGTGAGCGGACTGAACGCCGAACGGCTTGCCTATGTAGAGCAGTTACTCAAACAGGGTAAAGAATTTATTGAGCAGGTGTATATTCCCGATCTGATGGCCATCGCTTCCTTCTACAAAGACTGGGGAGCAATAGGTGGCGGTCTGGGTAATTATATGTCTTATGGTGATCTGCCCTGGAATGGTTACCGGGATACGTCATCCTATAAGTTCCCCGCCGGGGCGATCCTGAATAAGGATATCAGCAATGTAATGGAAGTGGATCTGCGTAAAGAAGATGAAGTTCAGGAGTTTATTGATAATTCCTGGTATGAGTATAAAGGAAAGGGCGGTCTGCATCCGTGGAAAGGAGAAAGTAAAATAAAATATACGGGCCCTAAACCGCCGTTTGAAAACCTGGATACCAGCAAAGCTTACAGTTATCTGAAAACACCCAGATGGAAAGGCAATGCCATGGAAGTAGGTCCGCTGGCCCGTGTACTGGTTGGATACGCCAAAGGAAGAGAAGAATTTAAGGAAGTAGTGGATAAGGCATTGACAGATCTGAATGTCCCGGTTACTGCACTCTTCTCTACGTTGGGGCGTACGGCAGCCCGTGGACTGGAAAGTACGCTGGTAGCGCAATGGGGAATTGATTTCTTCAATCAGCTGATTGATAATATTAAGAAAGGCGATACACGTATGGCTGATTCCAGCAAGCGTGATCCGTCCAAATGGCCGGCAAAAGCGCTGGGCGTGGGACATTCAGAAGCTCCCCGCGGTGCACTGGCACATTGGATCAATATCGAAGATGAAAAAATTGCCAACTACCAGTTAGTGGTTCCCACTACCTGGAACGCCTCACCGAGAGACGGCAAAGGACAGGTATCGGCTTATGAAGCTGCTTTGCGGGATACACCGATTGCCGACATCAAACAACCGGTTGAGATTTTAAGGACCATTCACTCCTTTGATCCCTGCCTGGCTTGTGCGGTGCATCTGTATGATGAGGAAGGAAAACATATCAGCCGTATCAGTGTTCTCGGCGATTAACCCTTTAAAAAAAACTGTATGGCAAATGAAGTGATTTTTCATAAAGTACATAAACTGCGTCGGGTATATGTATGGGAACAGCCGGTGCGTATTTACCATTGGCTGAATGCCCTGGTGATTCTCGTATTGATTGCCACCGGATTCTTTATTGCAGATCCATTGGCGATCAGCAGTTCCAAGGAAGCCGCCAACCAGTTCACTATGGGCTGGGTGCGTATGATCCATTTTATCGCTTCCTATATTTTCTTTTTTAATTTCCTGTTCCGCATTTACTGGGGATTTGTCGGGAATAAGTACGCCAACTGGAAACAGTTTATTCCGACATCCGGGCGTTTCTTTAAAGAAATGTGGCATGTTTTCAAGATGGATATCCTGATGTTGCGTGGTAAAGAGCATATGAGTGTGGGCCATAACGCGATGGCCGGGTTTATTTATTTCTTCACTTTCCTGGCTTTCCTCATTCAGTGCCTGACCGGTTTCGGTCTGTATGCATCCATGAGTACCAGCTGGTGGTTCCCGAAAATGTTTGCATGGGTGCCGGCCATGTTTGGTGGCGATTTTTACTTGCGGGAAGTGCATCATGTGACCACCTGGTTCTTTATTATTTTTACCGTGATCCATGTATACCTGGTATTCTATCATGATTATGTGGAAGGCCGCGGCGAAATGTCCAGTATGGGCGGTGGCTGGAAATTTATTGAAGAAGAAGTATTTGATAAAGGACTGGATACGCCGAATGAGCCCACCCCTAAATCATAAATTATGGAAGACAGGATTCTGATCATGGGAGTAGGCAATTACCTGATGGGTGATGAAGGTGTTGGCGTGCATGCGGCACAGCAACTCATGTCATCCGGTTTGCCCGATTATGTGGATGTGGTGGATGGGGGTACCGGCGGCTTTCACCTTCTGGAGTATTTTGAAAAATACCGGCAGGTTATCCTGGTAGATGCGACGCTGGACGGTCAGAAGGCCGGTACGATACGGCTGATCAAGCCAAAGTACGCGGCCGATTTTCCAAAGTCAATGAGTACGCATGATATCGGGCTGAGGGATATGGTCAATTCACTCCAGTTACTCGATAAAATACCGGAGATGTACCTGTTTGTGGTCAGCATTGAATACATACAGCAACAAGGTGTTGAAATGACGGATGAGGTGGAAGCGGCAATGCCTGAATTGCTGAAACAGGTGACTTCACTGGCATTGGAGCTGGCCCCTGAAGATGTACATATGTAAAATAAAAGTGGTTAATTAATTGACAGCCTGCTTCGGAAATGAAGCAGGCTGTTTTTTATGATCGGACTCTTTACTGCAAAAAAAACCGTCTCAAAGACTTGAGACGGTTTATATCGGATTATAGTGAGTGAGAAAACTGCTTATTTCTTCTGCTTTCTCGGTGTTTCAATGGCGGCCTGGGCAGCAGCCAGGCGGGCGATTGGTACACGGAAAGGAGAACAGCTAACATAGTTCATACCGATACGGTGACAGAACTTCACGCTTTCGGGATCGCCACCATGTTCGCCGCAGATACCTACTTTCAGGTTGGGTTTGGTTACCCGGCCTCTTTCTGTACCTACTTTGATCAGCTGACCGATACCTTCCTGGTCAATGGTCTGGAACGGATCATCAGGAAGGATCTTCAGATCCAGGTATTTCGGTAAGAAACCGCCGATATCATCGCGGCTGAAACCAAAGCTCATCTGGGTGAGGTCATTGGTACCAAAGCTGAAGAAGTCGGCTACGTTGGCCATGAACTCAGCACGCAGTGCCGCACGTGGTGTTTCAATCATGGTGCCATAGAGGTAAGGGATTTTCTTCATCTTGAATTTCTCACATACTTCTTTGTATACCTGGTCCACAATTTCTTTCTGGTGACGCAGTTCATGTGCAATTACCGTAACGGGAACCATGATCTCCGGGAAAGCTTTTTTACCTGCTTTCAGCAGTTCAGCCGTAGCTTCGAAAATGGCGCGTACCTGCATTTCTGTAATTTCCGGATAGCTGATACCGAGACGTACACCCCGGTGACCGAGCATCGGGTTATTTTCATGTAAAGCGAGTACACGTCTGTTGAGCATACCCATACTGATGCCAAGTTCTTTGCTCAGCTGGCGGAGTTTTTCTTTGTCATGGGGAACAAACTCATGCAGCGGGGGATCGAGCAGACGGATGGTAACGGGATGGCCTTTCATTACGGAGAGGGTATTCTTCACGTCTTTTTTCACGTATTTGAACAATCCGTTCAACGCTTCCCTTCTTTCTTTTTCCGTTTTACTTACGATCATTTTACGCAGCTGAAACAGGGGCTCTTCACTTCCTTCTCCGTAGAACATGTGTTCCGTACGGAAGAGACCAATACCTTCAGCACCGAATTTAACGGCGTGTGTGGCATCCAGTGGTGTTTCCGCATTGGCACGTACGCCGATCTGTTTGAATTTATCCACCAGTTTCATCAGGTCTTTGTAAGACTGATTCTTGTCGATATCAATATCCACCAGGGCCATGCTGCCTTCGTAAACGGCACCTTTGGTACCATTCAGACTGATCCAGTCACCTTCTTTGATCACCACGCCATTTTTGGCTTTGAAATGTTTGGATTCAGCATGAATTTCAATATCACCGCAACCCACGATACAGCATTTACCCCATCCACGGGCCACCAGTGCGGCATGGGATGTCATACCACCTTTAGTGGTAAGGATCGCCTGTGCTTTGTGCATACCGTCCACATCTTCGGGAGAGGTTTCTTCACGTACCAGGATCACTTTCTCGCCTCTGGAAGCCCATTCTACTGCTTCAGCAGAAGAGAACACCACACGGCCTTTGGCTCCACCAGGACCGGCGGGAAGACCTTTGGCGATCACAGGTGCTAATATTTCGGCTTTGGGATCCAGCATCGGCAGCAGTAATTCAACCAACTGATTCGGGCCAACGCGCATCAGCGCTGTTTTAGCATCAATCAGTCTTTCTTTAACCATTTCAGTAGCCATACGTACAGCGGCTACACCATTGCGTTTACCCACGCGGCACTGCAGCATGTACAGTTTGCCTTTTTCAATGGTAAACTCAATATCCTGCATATCATGGTAGTGTTTTTCCAGCCTGCGTTGGATAGTATACAGCTCTTTGTACTGAGCCGGCATCAGTTCTTCAAGGGTGGAAAAATGTTCACTCTGTGCATTCTTGGAGTATTCATTGACAGGTGAAGGAGTCCGGATACCGGCCACCACATCTTCACCCTGTGCATTTACCAGGTATTCACCATAAAAATGATTCTCGCCATTACCTGGGTTACGGGTGAACGCCACACCGGTACAGCATCCTTCGCCCATATTACCGAATACCATGGCCTGTACGTTTACCGCTGTGCCCCATTCGTGTGGGATTTTTTCAATACGGCGATATTCAATGGCGCGTTTACCATTCCAGCTGGCAAATACGGCACCTACACCACCCCACATTTGTTCCCAGGGATCATCGGGGAATTCAGTACCTAATACTTTCTTAACGGTTTTCTTATAGTCTTTAACAAGTTCTTTCAGTTCATCGGCGGTAAGGTCCGTATCACTGGCATATCCTTTTGTGTGTTTGATATGTTCCAGTTTTTCGTCCAGTACTTTACGGATGCCTTTTCCACCTTTGGGTTCAATACCGGCGGCTTTTTCCATCACCACATCCGCATACATCATGATCAGGCGACGATAAGCATCATACGCAAAACGTGCATCACCACTCTGGGCGATAACGCCTTTGATGGTATTTTCGTTCAAACCTACATTCAATACGGTTTCCATCATACCGGGCATGCTCTTGCGGGCACCGGAACGAACGGAAAGTAATAAAGGGTTTTTTTCATCACCGAATTTTTTGCCGGTGATCTTTTCCATTCTTTCCATGGATTCTTTTACCTGTGCATTCAGGGTTTTGGGGTACGTCCTTTTATTAGCATAGTAATACGTACAGACTTCCGTGGTAACAGTAAATCCCGGGGGCACCGGTAATTTCAGATTGGGATGACCTGCCATTTCAGCCAGATTCGCACCTTTGCCACCCAGCAGGTTTTTCATTGATTCGTTGCCGTCGGCTTTGCCGCCGCCGAAAAAGTAGACATACTTTCCGGTTTTTGTTTTTGTTGCCATAGTTTATATAAGCTTTTATGCCCTGCATAGTTAGCGCTTAATCAGGGCGCTGTGGGGGACACAGGTCAGCGGAAACACTGATTCTTGTCAAGGAATTGTAAAAAAAAAGCTGAGTCCTGTCGGGGACTCAGCTTCATAATCAATGATATGTGTATTCAGCCCTTGAATTCGTAATAAGGCACTTCATCATGACTCTCCGCTTCTTTCTGCAGCCAGTAAGCCTGGGTGACCACATGCCCGTTCTTTGTTTTCAGTAACCGGCCGAAAATAGCATTGGTGGTATTGAACGTATAATCCGTTACACCCAGGGTAAAAGTGGCCGGGGGAGGAGGAGGGGCCGGTATTTCCACGGGAGCTTCGCCTTCCACGGGTTTGTCCGCCGTAGCTTTAGCGGCGTCTGTTGCGGGCTTGTCCACCGTAGCTTTAGCGGAGGCGGGGGCTGCTTTAGGTGCCGGACTGGGTACGGCCACCACGGTAAAGCCATTCAGCTTCAGCAGATCCTGCAGAAAAACCAGCCTTTCGGGGCTTACATTTTTTTCCACGATGCCGCATTTCACGCCGTCCAGTTCTTCAAATTCATGATTTTTATTGATCGCCATAATATCGTTGGTTGGATCCCGGAATCTCAGGGGATCATTTTAAAGTATAAAGATAATCATAGATCCAGCTCAGCATACCGGTGATTACGATACCGGCCCCGCAGATCAGCAGGCCCAGCCGTACAGGGGCACTGATGGTCACCGGTTCGATCGGGTTATCGTTTTTATCCATAAATACTGCCCGGATCACCCGCAGGTAATAGTATAAGGAAACAATCAGGTTCAGGGCCACTACGATAATAAATCCGTAATTGGCATTGGAGGCACCGGCAGTAATCAGGAACAATTTGCCAAAGAAACCGGCTGTAGGCGGAATACCGGCGAGAGAGAAAAGGGATAAAGCCATTATCCAGCTCAGAAAAGGATTGGTTTTATATAATCCTTTATATTCATCAATGTTTTCCTTCCCGGTTTTTTCAGTGATTACGGCGGCCACACCCAATGCAGCAAGGTTGGATAAAATATAGACCAGTACAAAATATACCACAGCCGTTACACTCATGTGGTGATCATCGCTTAACACCGCCACCAGGATAAATCCAACCTGAGCAATAGACGAAAAGGCAAGGAAGCGTTTGATATTCTGCTGACGCAGGGCAAACAGGTTGCCAATCACCATGGTGGCAATGGCCAGCACCATTACAAGATGATGCCAGATATGCACCATCGGCTGGAAGACCCGGAAAAGCATGGTCATAAAAATAAATGCCACGGCACCTTTCGAAATCACAGAAAGAAATGAGGTGACCGCTATTGGCGAGCCTTCATATACATCCGCCGTCCATAAATGGAAAGGAACGATGGACAGTTTAAAGGCAAAAGCCGAGAAGAAAAAGATAAAGGCCAGTATCTGCAGCGGAGAGTTGTCGAGCAATTGCCCGATTTCAGGCAGACTGATACTGCCGGTGGTTCCATAAATCAGGGAAATACCAAAGAGTAAAATGCCGGATGAAAAAGCCGATGACAGAATCATTTTCATGGCACCTTCCGCAGACGCTTTTTTCTCCAGGTCAAAGTTGGCCATGGCCGCCACCGGGATCGTGGCCAGTTCAAGCGACAAGTAGAAGATCAGCAGGTTGGCGCTGGAGATCATAAAGAACATACCCAGCAGAGCGGACAACATCAGCAGGAAAAATTCTGCCAGGTGCTCTGTTTTTTTCAGCCAGTCTGCACAAACCAGGGAAATAAGATACACCCCCAGGTTCAGGATATTCTTCTGCATAGCGATCAGTGAAGTGGTATAATACATATCACCGAATAACCGGCCCTGTTTATTCAGTACGAAACCGAATATAAAGTTGGCCAGCAGTAATACCTGAATCAGCGGGAGCAGGGTTTCATTCTTTACTCCTTTTCCGATCTTGATAAAGAGTAATAGAAAAATGATACCGGTAAGTACCAGTTCACTTTTCATTAAAGAGAAAAATTCGTTCATTCCGGGCAATTTTATTTTCCAGCAATTCGGTTCATAATTTCTTCAGCCGCCGGTTGCAGCAGGTCATTCAGCCACCCAGGTGCAATACCAATGGCCAGTATACCGGCCAGCAGCAGGATAGCCGCCAATTTTTCATTCCAGGCCGCATCTTTCAGTTCCAGGTGTTCCGGATTGGTAATGGGACCCATTACGGTACGACCTACGGCACGTAAAATATATACAGCGGTTACCACGATGGACATCGCCGCCGCTATCGTGGCAATCCGGTGAAATGTATCCGGATTTTCCCAGGCGCCTACAAAGACGGTCATTTCCGCTACAAAGCCACTCAGTCCGGGTAACCCCAGCGAGCAAAGCCCCACCAGGAAAAAAACCGTACTGATAAACGGAAGCTTTTTCATCAGCCCGCCCATTTCACCTACCATTCGGGTATGGGTACGATCGTAGATCATGCCGATCACCGCGAAGAAAAGGGCGGTCATTACACCATGCGATACCATCTGCATCAGGGCACCGGTGATGGCGGTCTGAGTCAGCATACCAATTCCGAGCAGACTAAATCCCACGTGACTGACCGATGAATACGCGTTGATATATTTCAGGTCCTTCTGCATCATGGTGGCGAAGGCACCGTAAAGAATCGCAATGGATGAAAGTACAATGATGATGGTGGCATATTCTTTAGCCCCCTCCGGTAATAAATAAGTGGCGATCCGCAGACAACCATACCCGCCCAGTTTCATGGAAATACCGGCCAGGAACATACTACCGGCTGTGGGGGCGGAAGAGTGACCGTCGGGTACCCAGGTATGCAGCGGAAATAAAGCGGTGAATACACCAAAGCCGACAAATAACAGGGGAAAGAGAATATGTTGAATTTCCCCGGGTATGGTGGTTTTGGATAATGCCATAATATCAAACGTATTTCCGGCATAGAAATATAAGCCAAGCATACCCACCAGGATCAGGGCGGATCCCCCCATCAGCATCAGGGCGAGTTTATTGGCACTGTATTCTTTTTTGCCGCTACCCCAGATGCCAATAAGCAGGTATTTGGGAATTACGGAGATTTCCAGGAAAAAGAAGAGCACAAATAAATCAAGTGAGATAAAGAAACCATAGGCGCCCAGGCCGAGTAAAAGCAGGAGGAAATAAAACTCCTTGGTCATTTTTTCCACGTTCCAGGAAACCAGCACACCGGCCACCACTACAAAACTGGTCAGCAGGATCATGGCAACCGAAATGCCATCTACCCCGATATGAAAACCGATATTGAAACTTTTGAATAAGGGATACTGTTGTTCAAACAACATCTGGGCCGTATGCTGTAAAGCTCTTTCATGACGGTAGGCCAGCAGCAGGGCAACGGCCAATCCGAGTTGTATGAGTGAGCCGGTCAGCGATATCCACTTGACCTGTTGCCTGTTCCGGGCGGCCAGTACCGCCAGCGCGGTGAGCAGGGGAGCTCCTATGAGTAATAATAGATTCATCAATGCTATTTTATCGGTGTGAACTTATTTCCATATATAAACAAAGAAGGCGGCCAGCAGCACCACTCCCGCAAGGAAGTAAATAGCGTATTGCTGTACTTTACCGGATTGAAATTTTTTGATGCCTTCTGAAACCAGCACCGTGGTATTCCCGGTGAGATTCACCAGTCCATCCACAATCGTACGGTCAAACCAGGCGGCCGTACGACCCACCAGGTTAAATAATACTTTCTTCGTTATAAACAGATAGAGTTCGTCAATATAAAATTTGTGATAAGCTGCTTTGTATATTCCACCCAGGGAGCCGGCCATGTTTTCCGGTTTCTTATTTGCTTTCAGGTACATCCAGGCAGCTACAGCAATACCGGTGAGACCCAGCAGTACGGGGGCGGCTGAGAAAGCGATATCAAAATGAGATTCCAACGCTTTGCCATCTGAACTTACCAGTTCGCCAAAAGGAATATAACCGGCACCGGCAGCGCCAATAGCCAGAAGGATGAGGGGCAGCATCATCACCAGGCCGCCTTCTCCATGTCCATGATGGCTGCCCTGTGCTTCGTATGGTTTATTCCAGAAAATACTGAAATACAATCTGAACATATAAAAAGCAGTCAGTCCGGAAGTAACCAGCGCGATATAATAAATTGCCGTATTACTGTGATAGGCCGCCAGCAGAATTTCTTCTTTACTGAAAAATCCGGAAAGGAATGGCACACCGGCAATCGAAAGACAGGCTATGAGGAAAGTGAAGTGAGTGATGGGCATTTTCTTACGCAATCCTCCCATATCTTTCATTTCATTACTGTGTACATAGTGAATCACCGCACCGGCTCCCAGGAATAATAAGGCTTTGAACATGGCGTGTGTAAACAGGTGGAACATGGAGGCGGTATAACCGAGTCCGGCTTCACCACCATACTTTGATACGCCCAGGGCAAACATCATATAGCCGATCTGCGACATGGTGGAATAGGCGAGTACCCGTTTGATATCGGTTTGTGTACACGCAATAATCGCTGCGATGATAGCAGAGATCGCACCCACCCAGCCAATCATTTCCAATACGGCGGGTGTGGAGAGAGCGAATACCGGGAACAGGCGGGCCACCAGGTATACACCGGCCACAACCATTGTAGCCGCGTGGATTAATGCGGATACAGGTGTAGGACCTTCCATTGCATCCGGCAACCAGATATGGAGCGGGAACATGGCACTTTTACCGGCACCTCCTATAAAGACCAGTGCAGCGCCCCAGGTAAGGGCTGAAGCACCCAGAAAAGTTGAAGCCGCAGCCGCTTTGGCTTCATTGGATTCAGGTGATGTGAGCCGGGCAATCAGTTCCTGAAAATCCATCGTGCCGGAAAAATAAGAAAGCACGAGTATGCCAATCAGAAAACCGAGGTCGGCAAAACGGGTAACAATAAACGCTTTTTTGCTGGCAGCCACCGCACTGGGTTTGTCATAATAAAAACCAATCAGCAGAAAGGAAGAAACCCCCACCAGTTCCCAGAAAATATAAATCTGGAATATATTGCTGGCAAGCACGAGGCCCAGCATGGAAAAAGTAAATAAACCGAGATAAGCATAGTATGTGGCAAAGCGTTCTTCGCCTTTAAGGTAACCAAGACTGTAAATATGTACCATCAGCGATACAAATGTGACCACCACCAGCATCATTACTGAAATCGGATCAATTACCAGGCCCATATCGATGGACAGATCTTTGGTAAACGCCAGCCAGGTGATTTTCAGCGGAACAAATTGCTGGTAAACGCCGTCTACTTTTCCATAGACAAAGAAATAATCATAGGCCGTATATATGGCCAGTATGGCGGATCCGAGAATCAGCGCCGTGCCCAGCATACCGGCGAAATTCTTGATATACTTCCTGCCAAATAAACCGGATAAAAGGAAGCCGGCAAAGGGCAGGAGGGGAATAAGGGCAATATTGATAGCGTTCGGCATAGTCAGTTAGTACTTTAAGTCTTCGGCATTGGTCACGTCAATGGACTGATTGCTCCTGTACAGGTTAATAATAATCGCAATAGCAACAGCGGCTTCTGCGGCGGCGATGGCGATTATAAAAATGGTAAAGAACAGGCCGTCCATTTTACCGGGCCATACATATTTATTGAAGGCGATAAAATTCAGGTTCACGCTGTTCAGAATCAGTTCCAGGCTCATCAGCATAGTAATCAGGTTGCGGCGGGTCAGGAAACCCATCACACCGATAAAGAAGAGGGCGATACTGACAGTAAGAATGTGATATAATCCGGGTTCCATCATGTTGTTTCAGGTTTACTGCGTAAGGCAATGACAATACATCCCACCATCGCGGCCAGCAGGAGCATGGAAATAATTTCAAAAGGCAGGGCATAACCACCCTCCGTGGTGCTCATCATCTTTTCCCCGATCTGACGTACCGTTACCGGGTGCAGTCCGTCTCCCGCAGGGAAGGTATGTTGCAATACCTGCACCATGGTCAGGGCAAAACCGCTGAAAATAGCGAGAATGGCCCAGAGGCCCCGGTCCAGCCGGACTTTTGGTAGTTTTTCCCCGGCTTGTTGGGTCAGGAAGATGGAGAAAATAATCAGTACCACGATACCGCCTACGTATACCACAATCTGTACCGCGGCAATAAATTCGTACGACAGCCAGAAATACAATCCGGCAATACCGATCAATGAAAATAACAGGTAGATCGCCGCGCGGAAGATATGCCGGGTGGCGATGGATAACACACCGCAGGTGAGTGTCAGTGCTGCGAGTGTGTAAAAGAGTATGGTGGATCCGTTCATCATTCTACGCCTTCCATGATTTTTGAGCCGGGGTTATTTAAAATTTTTGTCAGTTTGCTGCGGTCAAATACGCTGTGTTCAAACGTCTGAGCCATTTTAATGGCATCGGAAGGACAGGCTTGTACACAGAGATTACACATGGTGCAGAGTTCCAGGTGATAGACCAGTTTGTCAATCGCTTTCTTTTTCTTGCCTTCGGGAGTGATATCAAACTTCGTGACCACTTTTATGGTTCCGTTCGGACAGGCCAGTTCACAGGCCGTACAACCGGTGCAGCGGTGTTCATTTTTTTCATCATGCGGCATCACCACTTCGCCCTTGAAGCGATCGGCCATTACCAGCGTAGCCCGGTTATCCGGATACTGCTCGGTAATGATTTCCTTGTGATGCGTGAAATAATACAGGGTCCGCTTCATCCCTGTAGCCAGTGATTTCACCGCACCGGTAACGTCTTTTATGTAGTCGATTAAAAACATTTTTAATTATTCGTTTTTAAGACATTTAAATAATCATTTCACCCCTTCGGGGTTCATCCGTTCATAAAACCGGATGGGATCGTTTTCTATAATCATGTCAGCCCTTCAGGCTTTTATTCTTGTTTCAATCACGATACGATTGCTTCTATTAAACCATTTCTCTTATCACGCCCACTCGCATCTCACATCTCACATCTGGCAACTCTTCTAAAAATGCCATCCCAATATTGCCATCGCTGTTGTCAGCAATAAGTTGAACATACTGATCGGCAGCAGGTATTTCCATTCCAGGTTCAGCAACTGGTCAATCCGTAAACGGGGGAAGGTCCATCTGAACCACATGATCAGGAATATCAGGAAGAATGTTTTGCCAAAGAACCAAACACTGGAAGGAATATAATCCATGGCATTGTTGAACGCGTTGTTGCTGCCGAAATGCAGGGGCATCCAGCCACCAAGGAAAAGGGTGGCGCCAATCGCGCAAACAATAAACACATTGATATATTCTGCCAGGAAGAACAGGGCGAATTTCATACCGGAATACTCAGTATGGAAACCGGCTGTCAGTTCTGACTCGGCTTCGGCCAGGTCAAACGGAGCCCGGTTGGTTTCTGCGGTAACGGCAATGATAAATATCACAAAGGAAATCCAAACCGGTAAATGACCTTTGAAAATCCACCAGCCATTGCTTTGTGACTGAATGATATCGGATACCTGCAGGCTGCCGGTAAGAACGATAATCGTCATGATGGATAAACCCGCACTCAGCTCATAGCTTACAATCTGTGCACCACTGCGCATAGCGCCCATCAGGGAATATTTATTGTTGCTGGACCATCCCGCCATCAGTATACTGATAACCATGATTGAGGAAACGGCGGTAACATATAATACCCCGATATTGAGATCCCATAACTGGAAGTCTTTGGCGAAGGCAATGGGTGCCATCAGCAGCATGGCCACAATCATGGCAATAAACGGAGCCACATTAAACATCACTTTATCCGCGCCATCAGGAGTCAGCCCTTCTTTTACAATCAGTTTCAGGGTATCCGCCATTGACTGAAGCAGACCAAACGGACCAACCCGGTTCGGTCCCAGGCGGATCTGAATCCAGGCGGCCACTCTTCTTTCCATCAATACAAGTACCAGTCCGAGGCCGGCAAATAATCCGATCACGGCCACACCGGCCAGCACCATTTCAATGATCAGGGTCCAGGTGGGGTTGAATGTATTGTTCAACCACTGATGGATTTCGTTTGCGATATGTGCGAGACTCCACATGCTGCTTTGTTCAGGTTAGTATGAGAAACAATAGCTGCCATCGGGCGGCAATTGTTATAATTATTTCTGACTGCCTGGTGACAATCCGTTTTCCGGCAGACTTATCCGGTTATCCTTTACAGGATACCCGTTTTATCTGTCAATATCAGGAATTACCAGGTCCAGTGTACCCATCATCGCCACCAGATCTCCGATCTTACTGCCCCGTGCAATATGATCCAGCACGGAAAGGTTGGAGAATCCGGGTGACCGGAACTTGATCCGGTAAGGAGTGGTGCCGCCTTCACTTACAATATACACACCGAGTTCGCCGCGTGCTGTTTCCACTCTGGTATAAAATTCGCCCTTGGGTAATTTCAACACCGCCTTGGTCTTGGCCTGAAAATCACCTTCCGGAATATTATCAATCAGTTGTTCTATAATACGGATGGATTGTTCCATCTCCCGTATCCGCACGATATACCGGGCAAAGGAATCACAACCGGTTTCCAGTACCTCATCAAAATCCAGTTTGTCATAAATTTCATACGGATAAACCTTGCGGATATCCGAACTCACATTACTGCCCCGGGCTGCGGGACCTGTAACTCCGTAGGAGATAGCATCTTTGGCACTCAGCATGCCAACGCCTTTCATACGATTCTGGAAAATGATATTGCCGGTCACGAGTTCATCGTACTCGTGAATTTTTCTTTTATACAGTTTCAGAAATTCCTTGACTTTCCGCTGGAAATCGGGGTGAAGATCCTGTACCACACCGCCGGGGGCGATATAATTCATTGTCAGCCGGGCGCCGCAGGTTTCTTCCATGATTTCATTTATACTTTCCCTTTCCCGGAACGCATGGAAGAAGGGCGTAAATGCACCCAGGTCCATGGCCATGGCACCCCACCAGAGTTCGTGTGAAGCCACCCGGGTCAGTTCATCCATCAGCACCCTGATCACCTGGGCGCGGGGCGGTACTTCAATCTGCATGCCTTTTTCCACACAAAGGGCGCAGGCATGGTTATTAATATGCGCAGAGAGATAATCCATCCGGCTTGTGACATAAATAAACTGCCGGTAATTCAGGCTCTCGCACATTTTTTCTATAGAACGGTGAATATAACCCAGGTGCGGTTCCACTTTTTTAATGGTCTCGCCACTCAGCGTAATCACCAGGTGTAGCACCCCGTGTGTGGCCGGGTGTTGCGGACCCACATTGATGGTAAATTCACCAGTCTCCCCGAGCGTGCCGGGGCTGGCTTGATGCAGTATTTCAGTTTCCCTGTACATTCCTTATAATTAGGATCAGTTTACGTCTTACAGACGAATCATATTAATCGGGTCTTCAAAATCTTTCCGCAACGGATTCTTTCCTTCCCATCCGTCGGGTAATATAAGCAGGCGCAGATCCGGGTGATGCAAAAAGTTCACGCCAAACATTTCATATACTTCTCTTTCATGAAATTCAGCGGTACGCCAGCATTTCGATACACTCACAACTTCCGGTTTATCACGGTCCAGTTTCACTTTTACCACCACATTGTGACGGAAGCTGGTAGAAGTCATGTGATAGACCATCGTCAGATGCGTTTTCCAGTCGATACAGGTAAGGCAGAACATATAGTCAAGCGCCAGGTGACTGTCTTTACAGAGTGCACCGGCCAGGGTGGGCCATTCTGCCGCAGTCAGTTCCACGTTCAGCCACTCGCCGCTGTCATCAAAAGTGGCGGTGGGCAGCAGTTCGGTTATCCGGAATTTCAGCAGTTCTTTTGACATAGTTATTCTTTACCTGTTCGTATCTGTTCACGGGTTAATCCCGCTTTAATTTTTTCCTGCAAGGAGATCAGCGCATGCAGCAGTGCTTCGGGCCGGGGCGGACAACCGGCCACATATACATCCACCGGGATGATATGGTCGGCCCCTTTTACTACTGAATAGGTATTATAAAAGAAGGGCCCGCCGCTGATCGCACAGGCGCCCATGGCAATTACATATTTGGGATCGGCCATCTGGTCGTAGAGTCGTTTCAGCACCGGGGCCATTTTGTTTACAATGGTACCCGCAATAATGATCACGTCTGCCTGACGGGGGGTGGCCCTGGCCACTTCAAAACCGAACCGGGAAAAATCATATTTGGCACCGGCCACGGCCATATACTCAATACCGCAACAACTGGTGGCAAAAGTCAGGGGCCAGAGTGAGTTTGAACGGGCCCAGTTTATGATATCATCCAGCTTGCTGAGTACAATCCCGCCTCCGGGAAGCTCCTCAATCTGTCCGGGAAAATCGCTGGTAGTATTTTGTTTCGCTGTCATCTGTATATTATATTGTTATACCCATTTTAACGCACCCTTCCGGTGCGCGTATAAAAATCCGATAAACAGGATAAAGAAGAAAATTACTATTTCGATCAGCGCAACCCAGCCCATACTTTTGGCTACCACAGCCCAGGGATAAAGAAAGACCAGTTCCACATCGAAAATCAGGAAGACCAGGGCAAACAGGTAGTAGCCCACATTCAGCTGAATCCAGGTTTTACCCTTAGTGGGAATACCACACTCATAGGGCTCGCCCTTTTGCTTGTTTTTGGTAGCCGTAAGTACGAAACGGGAAAGCAGAATCGCAATCCCGGAAAAAGCCACGGCCGCTATAATAAGTACAATGAGCGAGGATGGTCCCATACGCAGATTGATTTGTACGAATATAGTAACAAAGCGGTAAATGTGATACATGACACATATCAACGCAAACCTTGTTCTTTATCAGGTAAAAGTTTCTGCTGCGGGCAGGGGGCTACCCATATAATTCCTGGTGTATGGATTTCTTGTCATACCCCATTTCGAGGATCGTATTCCGGGCTTCATCAATCATGTGCCTCCAGCCGCACAACATGAAAAAAGCGGGCTGACGCTCCATACATAATTCGCGGTATACATGGTGTACATAGCCATTGTGACCTTCCCAATGCTCGCGTGACAGGGTGGGGAAAAACCGGAAACCGGGCAGGGTTTCTTCCAGGGCCATCAGCTCTTCATAATATAATAAGTCCGCCTTGTTCCGGCATCCGAATATCAGATGAATGTTTTTATGAGGTATCTCATGGAGTTTAATATAGTTCGCCATACTGCGGAACGGGGCGATTCCTGTACCGGTGCAGATCAGGAACAGATCCTTGTTCAGCGGGGATGGCAGGTTGAAAATTCCCTGTGCACCACGCAGACTCAGCTCACTGCCCACTTTTATTTCATTGAATAAATAAGAAGTCCCCTTTCCGCCTTCCGCATGTACAATCAGCAGTTCAAATGTATTGGTGCCGTCCGGCCAGGAGGCAATGGAATAACTCCGCCACCGCTTATTGGGCTTTTCGTCGATTGGGAGATCCAGGGTAACGAACTGGCCCGGAATGAAGTCAAAAACCTCAAGTTCAGGTACCTGGATCCAGAACCGCCGGGTATTATGCGTGTGGTCATCAATTTTTGTCACGATTCCTTTCCGCCAGGGTTGTAATGCCATTCGGTGAATTTTGCTAAAGGTAAAACCTATATAAATGAAAGCCTTTATGTATTAAGGAATTTATTGGTAGCGGTGAATGAATTATCTTTGCAAACCGGACGAAACCCTTGTCCGTTTTGACTACATGCGTGTGACGGAATTGCTGGAACGGTATCAAAACACCCCCCGCCTTTTTCAATTGGCGGACAGGCTATCTTTTTCCCAACCCGAAAAAATATATCTCGAAAATCTGCGAGGCAGTGCCGCTCCCTTTGTAGTGGCGGCCGCTTTTACCCACCCGTCGCTGGCACAGCACAATCACCTGATCATTCTGAATGACGCAGAAGAGGCGGCCTATTTCCATAATACATTGGAAAACCTGACGGAAGCCCTGGATATATTTTATTTTCCGGCCTCCTTCAAGAACCGGAAAAATTACCAGCTGCTCAACTCTTCGCATGTGATGTTGCGGACGGAAGCCCTGACCAAAATCGCGGCAGGCGGGAATAAGAAAATTCTGGTATCCTACCCCGAAGCCCTTTTTGAAAAAGTGGTTTTGCCAAAAACACTTTCTTCCAATATTATACAGATTAAAACAGGGGATACCCTGGATACCGGGCCACTGCTGCTGCAACTGGCCGATTACGGATTTGAACGGACCGACTTTGTTTACCAGCCCGGCCAGTTTGCGATCCGGGGAGGTATTCTGGATATTTATTCATTCGGAAATGAAAAACCGTACCGGGTTGAACTGTATGGGCATGAAGTGGATTCAATACGACTGGTAGACCCTGAAACCCAGCTGAGTGAACGAAAATTGTTACAGGTAAGCATTATTCCGAATGTAGACACACAGTTTTCCAGCGAAGACCGGATTTCCCTCTTCGATTTTTTACCGGAGAATACCGTGACCTGGATACAGGATTATGCACTTTGCCGGGAACACCTGGCCGACAGTGCCGAAGACCTGGAGAACTTCCTTCGCTTCCAGGAAGAGCTGAAAGCACAGCCAGTGACAAAATCAAAACAACGCCTGGCAGAGGAAGAAGACCGGTTGGAGAAAAAGAATGTGGGTGCCCGCGATTTTATTACCGTGAATGAGTTCGAGGAAAATCTGCTCCGGCATCATCTGGTTGGATTCGGACACAGTGATACTTTCCCGTCGTCGGGGGCTCCCTTTGTAATATCATTTTCCACACGGGAGCAACCGGCTTTCAACCGCCAGTTTGACCTGCTCCTGCGCGATCTGAAAAGCTGGGAAGCCAAACAGTTTCAGTTGTTCATTTTTGCAGAGAACCCCCGGCAACTGGAACGGATGCAAAGCATCTTTGATGATCTGAAAGCGGAACTGGTGTTTAATCCCATGGCTACGTCGATTCATGAAGGCTTTATAGATGAGGACTTAAAAATCGTCTGTTATACCGACCACCAGATTTTTCAGCGCTATCATAAGTATAAAGTCAAACAGGCCTACAATAAAAACAAGGCCTTAACCCTGCGTACCCTGCGGGAACTGCAGCCGGGCGATTTTGTCACGCATATTGATCATGGGGTAGGCATATTCAGCGGACTGCAGAAACTGGAAGTAAATGGCCGGATGCAGGAAGCCGTGCGGCTGATTTATAAAGACACCGATATTCTCTATGTAAACATCAACAGCCTTCATAAAATCGCTAAGTATACGGGCAAAGACGGCAGTGTACCCAAAGTGAATAAACTGGGCAGTGATGTCTGGAATAAACTCAAGGAAAAAACGAAATCCCGGGTTAAGGAAATAGCTTTTGACCTGATCAAGCTGTATGCAAAACGGAAGGCCCAGCAGGGATTCGCGCATACACCCGATAATTATATGCAGACCGAGCTGGAAGCCTCTTTTATCTATGAGGATACACCTGATCAGAGCAAGGCCGCAGCTGATGTGAAGAAAGATATGGAATCGCCTTCCCCGATGGACCGGCTGGTCTGCGGGGATGTGGGCTTTGGCAAAACAGAAGTGGCCATCCGGGCGGCATTCAAGACCTGTGTGGATGGAAGGCAGGCGGCCGTACTGGTACCCACCACCATCCTGGCCTTTCAGCATTACAAGACATTTAAAGACCGGCTGAAGGATTTCCCGGTGACGGTGGATTATATCAACCGGTTTAAATCGGCCAAAGAGAAAAAGGAAACCCTGAAGAAACTCGAAGAAGGAAAGATTGATATAATTGTGGGAACCCACGGGCTGCTGGGCAAGGAAGTGAAATTCAAAGAACTGGGACTGCTGGTGGTGGATGAAGAGCAGAAATTCGGCGTCGGTCATAAAGAGAAAATCAAAACCCTGCGTACCTCAGTGGATTGTCTTACCCTGACCGCCACCCCGATACCGCGTACGCTTCAATTTTCGCTTATGGGTGCCCGTGATCTCAGTATCATGAATACTCCTCCTCCCAACCGGCAACCCATCCAGACAGAAGTGCAGGTGTATAACGAAGATTTTATCCGGGATGCGGTGTATTATGAAACAGAACGTGGCGGGCAGGTCTTTTTTATTTATAACCGGATTGCGGGACTGGCTGAAATGGCGGCCATTATCCAGGCACTATGTCCGGACCTGAGTATCGGTTACGCCCACGGCCAGATGGAAGGTCATGAACTGGAGGAGAAAATCCTTGATTTTATTGACCGGCGTTATGATGTACTGGTCTGTACCAATATTGTGGAGAGCGGGGTGGATATTCCCAATGTAAATACCATCATTGTCAATAATGCCCACCAGTTTGGTCTCAGCGATCTGCACCAGCTGCGGGGACGTGTGGGACGCAGCAATAAAAAAGCATTCTGTTATTTACTGGCGCCCCCGATGAGTACCCTGCCCAACGATTCCCGTAAGCGGCTGCAGACCCTGGAACAGCACAGTGAACTGGGCAGTGGCTTCCAGATTGCCATGCGCGACCTGGATATCCGCGGGGCCGGTAACCTGCTGGGCGGTGAACAAAGCGGTTTTATGGCGGAGATCGGTTTTGAAATGTACCAGAAAATTCTCGATGAAGCCATCCGTGAACTGAAACGCACTGACTTTAAAGAATTGTTTAAAGAAGAAATCGCCCGGCAGGATGATTTTGTACAGGATTGTACCATTGATACAGACCTGGAAATCCTGATCCCCGATGAATATGTAGAGAGTATTACTGAGCGCTTATCCTTATATCAGCGACTCGACAATTGTGAAACAGAAGAAGAACTGCTGTCCATGAAGACAGAACTGGAAGACCGGTTTGGTGCTCTGCCACAGCAGGTGGAAGATCTGTTTATTACCGTCCGCTGCCGCAAACTCGCGGTCGGACTAGGTTTTGAGAAAATGAGCCTGAAGGAAAATACCCTGCGTTGTTTCTTCATCAACCGTCCGGACTCCCCTTATTTTGAATCCGCTACTTTCCAGAAAATCATGCAGTTTCTGCAAACCGAAACCAATAAAGGCCGCCTGAAACAAACAGGTAAACTCTTCCTGCTGGTGGCTACAGAGATGAAAGATATGGATACCCTGCACCGCTTCCTGGCCGCCATGCACCGGTATTGTTTTGCAGGCAACGAAATTCCCGCGTAAGCCGTTTCTAAAGCGTAGCTGAAATCCGCTGTCATATTGGGTTTTCCCGGGTTTTTGTAGTATTTTTAAAACTACTAATGTCAACTATGAGAATCTGTCCAATCCCCTTGATTGCCATCTGCCTGTTGGGTAGCCTTTCCGCTTCCGCACAACAGGAAACTGATTTTACGTTACTGCTGAAAACCGGACCGGTACAAACTGCCGGAAATATTTCCACTGCCACTATCGCTTCCTTCAATCAGCAGGCTGCCCGTATGGCCGGAAAGACATTTGCCATACTTCAGTTTGACCGGTTGCCAGATGCCGCAACCCGTATATCATTGGAACAGCAGGGTATCGAATTAATGGAGTATGTGCCGAATAACGCGTATACCGTGACAATCAGCCGACCGCTGAATGAAACAGCGTTGCAACAGGTAAGGGCCCGGGTATTATACCAGCCAACTGCCCGGCAAAAAATGGATCCGTTCCTGGCAAAAGGGATATTGCCGGCACATGCAGTGAAGCAACCCGGAACCATTGATCTCTGGATAAGTTATCCCAAATCATTTACCCATGCGTTTATTATTCAGGCCTTGCAGCAATTCAACGCGGACCTACTCAATACAGATTATCAAACCTACCGGATTCTTTCTTTGCGTATAGCAGCCAGTCGCCTGGATGAACTGGCCGCAGCACCCTGGGTGGAATATGTGCAAGCGGTTCCCCGGACTGACAAAGAGCTGAATTATAACAGTATGTTTTCCTCCCGGGCCAATGTGCTGAAAGCTCCATTATCAGCCGGTGGCAGAAACCTGAATGGGCAGGGCGTTGTGGTGGGTGTTGGAGATAACGGCGATATACAATCGCATATGGATTTTAATGGCCGTGTTATTAACCGGGCTGCAGAAGTTTATCGTAATCATGCCAATCACGTGGCCGGAACAGTGGCCGGAGCCGGTAACCTGCAGGAATTATATGCGGGATATGCACCCGGTGCCACACTGCTTTCGCAGTATTTCTCCGGCATATTTGTAAATGCCCCGGCCTATGTACAGGATTATGGAATGGTGATTACCAATAATTCTTTCGGTACTGTAGTGACAGATTGTAATTACAACGGCCTGTATGATCTCACTTCCCGCATACTGGATCAGCAGGCGATAGATTTGCCTGAACTGCAACAGGTATTTGCGGCAGGAAATGATGGAGGCATCACCTGCAGTCCATACCCCGCAGGTTTTAAAACAGTATTGGGTGGTTACCAGTCTGCCAAGAATGTGGTAACGGTAGGGGCCACATCCTTTAACAGTGTGATTGCCGGATTTTCCAGCAGGGGGCCTGTACGTGATGGCCGTATCAAACCGGAGATCATGTCCATGGGTGATTTTGTAGCATCCACATGGACAGGGAATATTTACAGTTATAATTTTGGTACCAGTATGGCGGCGCCGGGTGTTTCCGGCGGACTGGCTTTGCTGGTACAACGATACCGTCAGTTACATGCAGGTGCCAATCCAAAGAACGGGCTTACCAAAGCGCTCTTGAGTAATGGCGCGGATGACAAAGGGAATGCAGGACCCGATTTTAAATACGGGTATGGCCGGATGAATCTCCTTCGTTCCGCAGAGATGATGGAAAATAACCGGTACCTCAGTTCCACCGTGGCTAACGCAGTTACCAATACACATACCATTACGGTACCGGCCAATACAGCAAAACTGAAAGTGCTGGTATACTGGCAGGATCCGCCTGCCGCTGTAATGGCCGCAAAAACGCTGGTAAATGATATTGACCTGGAAGTGATCACACCATCGCTGAATACCATTTTCCCTGCGATACTCGATACCCTGCCGGCGAATGTGGACAATCCGGCCACCACTGGTGCGGATCATATCAATAATATTGAACAGATAGTAATAGATAATCCCGCAGCCGGGAGTTATGATATAAAAATTAAAGGCACGGCCATTGCCCAGAACCCCAGCCAGGAATATTACCTGGTTTATGATTTCCTTCCACAGGATATCATCCTTACCACTCCGGTGGGTGCAGAGCGACTGGTGCCTTCCGTTTCGCCTTATGATACTTGTTACGTGCAGTGGGATGATTACGGGGCAGCCGGCACTTATACCCTGGAATTTTCCAGTAATAATGGAGGCAGCTGGAGCACTTTGAGCAGTACGATTCCCTCCGCCAGCCGTATCTATCACTGGGGCGTGCCCAATACTCCAACGGATCAGGCTAAAATCCGGATCACTAACAATACCAGTTTGCTGACGAAGACCAGTGCCGCTTTTACCATTACCGAAATGAGTACAGTATCTCTGGATGCCATACAATGCGAAGGGTATATTAAAATCAACTGGACGGCTGTACCGGGTGCCACGGATTATGAAGTGTTGTGGTTGCGCGGTCCTGAGATGGTATCTGTTGCCACTACGGCCGGACTGACGTATACCTTTAACGGTCTATCAAAGGACAGTGTTTACTGGGTTACTGTGCGGCCACGTATCAATGGTAATCCCGGCCGCAGAGCAAATGCCATTTCCCGGCAACCCAATTCGGGTACCTGTGCCGGTACTATTTCTGATAATGACCTGAGAGCGGAAACCCTTGTTGCTCCTGCTGCTTCCGGCCGTGTACTGACTTCCACCGCACTTACTGCAACACAGCCGATAACAATACGGATTAAAAACCTGGATGATGCCGTATCATCCGGAAATATTACGGTCAGTTATTCCATCAATGGAGGAGCTGCCGTAAATGAAGTAATTACCTCACCCGCAGCAGATATCGCCGCCGGTGCCACACTGGATTATACATTTACGGCCACAGCTGATCTGTCCGTAGCCGGCACCTATTCAATTGTGGTATATGCCAAAAAAGCGGGTGATCCGGTGGCGCTCAATGATACCTGTTCTGCAGTCGTGAAACAACTGACCAATCCGTCTATCGGCAATGCGCAACTGCCCTGGCTCGATGATTTTGAATCGGCCGCGGAACAAACGCTGATCAATGATCAGCGTGGACTCACCGGACGCGACCGCTATGATTTTGTCAACAGTACCAGTTACGGACAGGCAAGAACATTTGTCAATACCGGTATTGCCTATTCCGGCAGCAAGGCCATAACGCTGGATATGGACCGGTATGCATTGGCCGGCAATGTGGATTCGCTTACCGGTACGTTTAACCTGGCGACGTTCAATGCGGCCACC
>Ga0209480_10000144_pt1 | contig 64763 bp, 50 predicted proteins | sample JI61114C2DNA_FD_187501 | JGI IMG/M metagenome (GOLD analysis project Ga0209480, IMG submission 187501) | Wastewater effluent complex algal communities from Wisconsin, to seasonally profile nutrient transformation and Carbon sequestration -... | ecosystem: Engineered > WWTP > Effluent > Algae...
TGCCATCCACATCCACTAACACGCTTTTGTGTCAGAACCCAAGGTAGGAGCCCTGTGCGGTAATACCGCACGCAGGGATCTGCGCGGGGGGTGGCGGGCAACCGCCATTCCTACCGCAACACTATTTTTCAAAACAGAAACCCCTCCCAGGCATACTTTCGATTTCTAGAAATAGTTGCATATACAACTATTTTTGAATCAGACACTATTGTTCGGTGACTTTAAGAAATTAGTGCTCCCAGTTGCTTACTTTCAATGGTGTGAAGAAGCCAGTGGAGCTATTGCCGCGTAATGTTTGGTCTTTGTAGCTGAGAGCGAAATCTACTCTAGGTAGGGCTGCTACTGCGCGGTCGAGAGGTTGCATCATGATAGAAAAGTTGTCGACCATTGCTTCGGCGGCTTGGCCGACTTCGCTGGCGATGGTTCTTTGACCTTGTTGAAGTTGTTGCCATTCAGCTTGAAGAGCGCCTTTGAAGCGAACCGAAGCTCTCTTTACTTCAGCGATGTCGAATCTGTCGTCGTGGTTCTCAGCGATGGCCATTTCCGTTCTCCAGCTCTCTTGCTCTTTGGAGCAGTTTCCTTCACGCTGGTATCTATACGGCCCTGCAAATTTTTGGACAAAAAACTAAAAATGCAGCTTATCTTTCAATTCGCGGCCGGTGCTGGCTAGTTTGGAGGCGGCTTCTTTGCTGGCGTAGGCTTTGGTTACCGGCGAACCGGCTTTGGCTTCGGCCAGAAAACTCTGGGCAAACTGTCCGCCTTCTATATTGCTCAACAGTGTGGCAAGGCGCTCCTCTGCTCCGGCATCAATAATTGCCGGTCCAGCGATGACTGAGCCGTATTTGGCGGTGTTAGAGATGGCATCGCGCATGCCGTCCATGCCCTGGGTGAAGAGCAGGTCGGCAATCAGCTTCACTTCTTTCAAACACGAAATATAAGCAAGTTCTGGTTGGTAGCCTTTTGCTACTAATGTATTGAAGCTGGCTTTGATTAACTCAGGCATGCCACCGCAGAGCACGGCTTGCTCGCAAAAGAGGTCAGTGGTGGTTTCTTCGAGGAAGGTCGTCTGAATTGCTCCGGCCCGTGTCGAACCAATTGCTTTAGCGTAGGCTAGCGCGAGGTTGAAAGCTTGGCCCGATTTGTCTTGTTCCACCGCTATCAAAGCTGGCAAGCCTTTGCCTTCCAGGTAGAGCGAGCGCACCTGGCGCCCAGGGCCTGTGGGGGCAACGAGAATAATGTCTGCGTCGGCTGGCAGTGCAATTGTTTTATTGGTGACAGTGAAACCATGGGCGAAGACAAAAGCTTTGTGTTTAGCATTGTCTTGCCCGGCAATTTTTTCTGATGCTGCAATTCCCGGAGCAATTTCGTTTTCATAAACGGCGGTGACCACTTCGTCTGGCAGCATGACAGCTAAAATTGATGCTTTGCTGCTGGCTTCTTGCACTGACATGGTGGCAAATCCATCGGCACTTGCTTTGGCGAAAGCTTTACCATTTGCTCTGGCTCCGACAATCACTTCGATGCCACTGTCTCTTAAATTGAGTGCGTGAGCGCACCCCTGGTTGCCGTAGCCAATGATTGCCACCACTTTATTTTTTAGTGTGGCGAGGTCGGCGTCGTTGTCATAATAGATAGTTGCCATTTGTGATTGTTCTCTTGCTGTTACATTAAACCGTCTGGAGCTACTTGACTTAGCAAAAAGTGAAGCTTAAATGGCCAGTTTACAGCCTCTGATAACAATTCAGGTTAAACCTTGCCGGAGGGTCTTGTCTTCCCTCTTTAATGTACTAGACTGATGCAGTTAAGTGAGTGCATTAAAATCGGTAACCAAGGAGGGCAGTTTTTTAGTGATTTTGCAAACTGTTCAAACCGGCTCCGGTAGCCAAGCACAAGAAAAGAACCTCGAAGGTACTTTCGCTTCTAATATATGTATCGTCGGCGATGGTGCTGAAGCAATTGCCCTTGCTGGGCTGGTTTCATCAAATGTAGCTGGTCAAGATTCAGTAGCTTACATTCGTTTGTTGGGCGGAGTAACACCACCACATATTGAATTGGCAAGTGCTGGTTTGAATTCCAGTATGGCCCCCGAGAATGCTGATGGCGCGCGCAAACAGGCCGCTAGTCGTATCACTTCGCCAGTTAATATTGCCCGTTACTATCCCGAGAATGAAATTCAATATAGTTTAAAGAGTCGTGACGTTGAAGAATGTCTCGATCATGCTAACGCTGTTGTCATATCTGGCCCAGCCACTGCCTACAGTGCCATTGCTAAAGCCCTCGCCCCTTATTTGACCGATGGCATTACTATCGCGATTGCTGGCGCACCCTTGCTTGGGGCCTGGCAATTTGGCCAAGAATTGAAGAATTTCCGACCTGAGTTAATTGTCAATTTGGTGGAATTAGATTGGCTTTTCAATCATGCCCAGTCGTCACCAGATGGGGTGGCAGTTTTAGGTTTGAGGCGACGGGTTAATTTATCTGGACGCTCGCGCAACGAAATTAGAAGAGCGCTGCCCTTGGCTTGTACCCTGTCTCCTGGCTTATTGCCAGCTTCAAATATGCTTGAGCGCGGTTTCCTTGATGCCGAATCAGTGGTTAGGCCAGTATTTATTTTGAGTGCTTTGCTTGGTAGTCGCATTGAAGCACTGGGCGATTTGTCCACACTGCTCAATCGATCTAATCTGGCTATGCTGGCCGAGATTGAGCAAGAAATTTCCAGGCTTTCATTCTCATATAAGTGTGCCTTGGCTGATTTTGCCCGGGCGCTGCGAGAAGAATCGTACTGTCAGGTCAACTTTGAACCGCAAGATCTTGTTGATGATGAACAGTGCTACGAAGCCACTTTGGCTGAAGCTTTGGTAGGAATTTCTGGCGAATGGTTCAAGGGTCTTGATTGGTCGCACCGCATGGCCCAAGAAGTTTTAGCTCGCTATGTTTCCGATCATCTGGTGCTTTTGTCTGACCTGGCTCGCCTGGCTAACGTGCCAACCCCGGTTTTAGACGGAGTAATCAGCATCTCTTCTGCTTTGCTTGGATTTGACCTGCGCAATCGAGCTCGCGGTCTTAACCATCTCAACCTTAGCGGTCTATCACAAAACGAGCTTCTTGAGCTTGTAAACAGTTAGCGCCGTTTGCTCATGACGACCAGGCAAAGTGCTTAGCTGTTAAGGGTTTCCGGTTCTTGTGTTAGCGATCTCTTGACATTGGTTGAACCCTAGCGCTATGTGCGCCGTCTTGACAACAGGGTTGTAGGGCCGATTTCCTAAGGGAATGATTAATATCACATGAAACATAGATGTCATGATTATTGATAGAGGCTAGTTCTTTTCCATATCGTAATGATCATCTCCACTCAATTAAAGCAAAAGAACTACCTAAACTTCCCACACGCACCTGTTTCCTCAGAATACTTCTCCTTCCACACGGTGGAAGAGGTGATCTCGGGTACCAACAGCTGCGCCTCTGGTGTGAATTAGGAATTTCGACTGCCGGAGTTAACTTCTCAACGCCGCCTTACGTCCTTCGACGATTTGCCGGTGTGTCTTAAACAACATAAAACAGAGAGGACACAGGCATGTCCATATTTCAAACTATGAACTTACCATCTCAACACAGTGTGACAAGGATTTCGCAGGTAACTGACGAAGAGATCTGGCGTCACCTTGTCACTCCAACTGTCAAAGGCTTGCTTGGTTCGATTCTCAAAGTCGAATCTAACCAGGTCCTAGACACCGTGGCCGGTCTTTTTCCTGGTGATGAAGTCACCAACCTGAACGGTCACATGCTCGCGGATGCGAACGGCAAGTTGTCGAAAGACTACGTGCGCTATCCCTACAACCACACGCTCTATCGCACCGTCAACGGTGCCATGGTGATCAAGCGTGATGGTGTCAAGTTCGAGGTATTTTGTTGGTTCGGCGATATCGATCGTGGCAAAGGTGAACTCATATTCAAGGCCGCACTGCGCGACCGCGTCTATGACGGCACCAAACGCGCCAACGATTGCGCCTTGCTCGAGTACGCTTACGATAATCCCGACTATCACAAACGGATCAGTACTGAACTTTCCTCGGTGGAGCTGTCTATCTATGGCTTTATGCCGGGCTCGCGCATCAGCGATGCCACTGGCGACAAGGTCTTCGACCAGTTTGTCACCAATCCGTTTCACTTCCTCGACAATCCGCAGAACTTCATGGCACTCTTCCATCGGGCCTTCCAGAGCAAACGCGGACCGGGTCAGTATTCTGCAGCAATCCCTGATGTGGCCAAGTATTCGCTGGCTGGTTTCGAACGTCTGGCCAGCAAGTATGGCTATGACCTGATCGAGATGGCGGCCAGTCACTACCATGTGGCCAAATGGGCTCAGGCTGGTGGGTACGCCTACTCTGACCCGGCTCAGGCCGAGATGGTGGCTAAGTTGCAGGCAGGTCTTGAGGCCATCCGCGCAAGCGGTACTCCTCTGACTCGCTCTCAACAGTCGTGGATCTGCGTCCTGCAGAGCCTGCGGCCCGTCGACTTGGTACCCAGTGGGTTCCTCATGTCTGGTGTTGCCTCGGGAGTCGCCGGACGGAATGGCGATGCTGAGCAAGACCAGTCTGAACAGCGGTTGCGCTGGCCCCAGAACAACGTCGATGACGAGTGTCTCTGGCTCTACAAGCCGCTTTCGGCAAAAGCTCAAGGGTTCATTCCCAATATCAGCTTCCAGCCCAAACTTCTTTAGCTCTTTCAAGAGCAAGGAGAACTAAGAGAGGCCGTGTCTTTCAGGCATGGCCTCTCTGAATGCTCCCTAAAACAAAAATCTAACGTTTTGGGAAAACCACATGTATAAATTTCCACAGATTGATGTTGCCGATATGCTCGGTAACACATCGCTGTGCACGATTACTCCGGAAATGATTTGGGAAAAGCTCTGTACCCCGCAGGTGAAAGCCTTGCTTGGCGACATCGAGTATTCCAAAGTCAGCGTTCGTGAAACCGTGAGCGGCGATTTTCCTGGCGACGAAGTGACCAACCTCAATCAGCACCGTATCTACGGCACTGATTTGGACCGCGTTCGTCTGCCTTATCTCAACGCTTTCTTCAAAACCACCTACGGTGCCTTCGTTGTCAAATACGAAGGTCTGAAATGGAAAGCCTTCGGCTGGTACGGCGATCTTCGCAGTCCCCAGCTGATCTTCAAGTGCGCTCTTCGTGATCGTCGCTACGACGGCACTCGGCGCGCCAACGACAACTCGCTCATCGACTTCGCCGGTTGTTACGACGACCCTGTCAATGCGCCCTTGAAGTTGCCGAACATCTTCGCCGACGCCAAGTGCGCCGAAGCCTCTGTCTACGGTTTCATGCCTGGTTCGCGTCTCTCTGATGCCACTGGCGACGCCGAGTACGACCGCTTCGTCGAGAATCCGTTCCGTTTCATCAACCAGCCCGAAGTCTTTCTCAAGCACTTCCAGATGGCCTGGAAGTCGGTGCGGGCGCCTGGTCAGAATGGCAATCCCATTCCTGATGTTTCGCGCAACATCATTCCCACCATCGACAGACTGGCTCTGGCGGCTGGTTACGACTATGTCGAGAATGCCAGCAGCCACTACCACGTTGCTCGCTGGACTGAGTCTCAGGGCTACAAGTACGCCACTCCCGAGTTGGTTGAGCTGATGAATCAGTTCGCCGAGGGGCTGAAGCGTATCAAGGCGAGCGGCATCAAGCTCACTCGTGCGCAGGAGTCTTGGGTCTGTGTGGTGCAGAGTTTGCCGGCTGAGCACATCCCGGCTGGTCTCAATCTCAATGGCCCGAAATGGCCTCAGGACAACATCGGCGCCGTCAACCTGTGGATGTACAAGCCCATTTCGGCGCGAGCAATCGCACTGGATGCGGCCAATGCTGAAGCAAAGTCAGCGGCAGACAAGAAGGCGAAGGCAGTACCAGCGAAAGCTGAGTCAGCTAGCTTGTCTGACGTTGCTGCAGGTGTGGGCGAGGCGACGCCTGTGGCTGTTCCAGCTTCTGTTACCGCTGTCTCTGCAGCGAATGTTCCGGCATCAACGGAGAAGAAATCGTAGACAAGCACTTCGTCGCGGCTTCTCCTTCACTTTACCCTCAACTCTCAGGAGAAATTTTATGGGAAAACTGTTCATGATTGGCGGCAAAGCCAAGAAATGCGTGGCCCACTTTGCCGCTCTCGCGGGCGGTGCTGAGGCCAACGTACTTGTTGTACCGCACGCCAGTTCGGTGCATGAAAAAGTCGCTGCAGAAATGACGGCGGAGCTTGTCGGCCACGGCGTTAAGAGCGTCACCTGTGCTGTCCCTGGAGAGCCTTTGGTGATTGCACCGAACGTCAATGCCGTCTACATCTGCGGAGGTGATCAGGCCGATTTGGTCAGGCTTCTGGGTGAAGACGGTGCAGAGAAACTGCGCCGCTTTCACGCTGCTGGTGGTCTGATTGCTGGCACCTCTGCTGGTGCAGCTGCTGCTGGTGTAGACATCATCACTGCCGGTGTGTCGTCCGATAGCCACTTGCGCTTCGGCGGACTCGAAATGGGTAAGGGGCTGGCCCTCTGTCGCGATGTCATTTTCGACACCCATTTCTTGCAGCGCGCGCGCTTCAATCGCTTGATTGCTGCCGTGGCTCGGTTTCCGCGGGCCCTTTGTATTGGTCTTGATGAAGACACCGCTGTTCTGATCTCGACCGTGGGCGGTGCCGGCAAGAAGAAGGCCAGCATGACCATGACTGTTTATGGCGTCGGGCATGCCTGGTTCTATCGCGCCGGGCGTGGTCTGAAAACTTCGCTCAAGAAAAACCTTGCCGACAACGAGCCCGGTGCTCTGTACTCGGTCAGTGGTGTTACTGTTTCGGTGCTCAGCGCTGGTCAAAGTTACGGCGCCGTGGGCTGAAGCTGGTATGAATACCCGAAGAAAAGCAGCTGAGAGCAATAGCCCCAAAGGCCATTGTTTCTCAGCTGCTTCTTCTTTTTCTCTAGATACTAAAGAAGGTAGTAGAAGTTAGGAAAAGGAAATTGCATGAGGAAGGAGAGAAAAAGTAAGAGAAAGAGAAAGCGAAAGCGAAGGAAAAAGAGAAAGAAAAAGAGCATGACGAGAGACTTTTGAGCACACTGTTGGTGTGGTCTTGGTCTCTCGCCAGCTCTTTTTGCAGTTATTTGCAAGCACTAGATTGCACCTGCCCGCAGAAGCAGATGTCGCACGGCTTGGTGATGAGCTTCCCAGGCGCGGTCGCCGTAACCACCAGCAAAGCAGAGAGCAAGCGGAATGTGGCGATCGGCAAAGCAGTCGATCACTATACGGTCGCGCTCGTTCATCTGGGCCAGGGTCAAGCTGAAACCTTCGCCGCGGTTTTTCAGGCCGTGCTCATAGGCGTCAGCACCGTGGACGAAAATCACCAGGTCTGGTTGAAAGCTGGCTAGAGCCTGGTCAAGGGCTGCTTTCAATTTGGAATTGTAGAGGGGCCCTTCGTGCTTGCGAATTGCTACTGGCAACGAGCATTTTTGCTTCTTCATTGGCCAGGCTTCCAGGGCATGAAAGTCGAGAGTGAAGACCTTAGGGTCGTTCTCGAAAATGGTGCTGACACCGTTGCCCTGGTGAAAGTCGAGGTCTACAACCATGACTTTGTCCGCCACTTGCTCAAAGCGCAAGTTGTGGATAGTCATGGCAATGTCGTTGATGACACAGTAGCCGTCGCCGTGGTCGCGATGGGCATGGTGGTAGCCGGCGCCAAGATTGGCTGCCAGTCCGTTGGCCATGGCTAAGCGTGCAGCTAAGAGCGTGCCGCCAGATTTGAGACGGTAGTCGCCCAGAAGTTTGCGCAGCACCATGGTTGTGTTGCCGTTTTTCGGCAGTGTGGTGCTTACGCCGAATATCTCCGCCCAGGTGGCTGGTAGTTTGAGGCTGTCGAGATAGGTTTCGTCGTGAGTGCGACGCATCTGCTTGAAGGTCAGCATTTGCGGTTTGCGGTAGGGCAGCTCACGATTTGGTGAGAACTCTTTGGACAGTTCGCTCAATACGCGGGCACCGCGGTCTGGGGCAAACTGAACGGTTGAGCCGAGTACAGTTAAGTCTGACTGGTACTGGGGGTCGTATACCAGGTGTTTTCTTGTTTTCATAGACGTAACTCCCTTCACGTAATTCGCAGTTTCAATGCGGATACGCGCTTTAGCTGCTCTCGGACAGGCGATAGACGACCTGCGAAAGCTGCTTTAGTTGGTGGTTGATGATTTAGAAGTTAAAGGCGGAAGGTTTCTTGTTTGAGTGAAAAGAGAATGACCTCTGCAACCTAACCGGGGTAGGCCCATCTATGACAGTCTTTCTGGTTTTATTTGGCTAAGAATACGCGCTAAAAATTGGCCATAGACTGATTAACTATGGCGCAGCTAGTTCATATTGAAAACCGGTTTGTTACAGTGGCCCCTTTGGCTTCGGGGAGACCTGTGAGGCTAGCTATTGTTCCAAGAAAGTCACTGCTGCTTGAGCTAATAGAGCGGCTCCAAGTGGCAAAGTGTTTTCGTCAACGTCAAAGCGAGGGGTGTGTAGCGAGCGTCTGTCGCCGGCGATTTCAGCGCCGAGAACAATGAAGCAACTAGGAAGCGCTTCGCAATAGAAGCTAAAATCTTCAGCGCCCATTTGTTGGCCTGGATCAACAATCTGTTTAATTTCGGCAACTTGTTTAGCAGCTTTTCTTACTATTTCTGTCAAGCCCGGATCGTTTACCAGTGGCGGATTTTCGGTAATGTACTCAAGCTCGAAGGTGCCGCCCATGCTTTCTACAACTGTTAAAGCTCGAATCAATTCGGCTTTAACTTGGGTTGAAATTTCCGGTTCGAAATAGCGTGCCGTTCCGGTTAGTTCAACTGTTTCAGCGATGATATTTGATTTGTAGGTCTTGCTGCGTATGCCGCCAAGGGTAAGGACGCATGGGCTCAGCGCTGATTTGCGGCGAGAGATAATTGTTTGGATTGTTTGCACTGCCTGTGATGCTAGTACAACTGCGTCAATTCCGTTTTGGGGAAAGGCGCCATGGCAACCTTTGCCGTTTATCGTAATGTCAAATTTGTCACAGGCGGCTAAGAATGAACCAGAGCGCAGGCCGATTGTTCCTACTGGTAGGTCAGGAAAAACATGCAAGCCGATCACGCCAGCCAGGCCGTCAATTGCGCCGCCTTCTATCATTAGAGTAGCGCCACTTTTGCCATCATCATTGGTGCTTTCTTCGGCTGGTTGAAAAATGAAGCGTACTGCTCCTGGTAATTCCCCAGCTTTGTGTAGATCTGCCAAAATCATGGCGGCGCCCAGTGTACAAGCGGTGTGAACGTCATGACCGCAGGCGTGCATAACGCCCTCTGTGGTCGAGCAATAGGGTTGGCTGCTGTCTTCAGTGATAGGCAGGGCGTCCATATCGGCTCGTAAACCGATCCGTTTGCCATTGCTGCCGACTTTGCCTAGATCGGCTACAACTCCAAGCCCACCAGCTTTAATCTGAACCTCATATCCTAGCTTGCGCATGGTTTCGGCCACTAACTTAGCCGTAGCTGATTCGTGGAAGCTCAGTTCTGGGTGGCGATGGATATGGTGCCGTAGAGAGCGAATTTTCTCTTCGTACTTTTGAGCTAGTGCCGACACGTGTGTGGTTGAAGTCATAGTCGTCATGTTGAGCTTGGTTTCGCTTTGTTACCGGGAGCGATGATCATATCAGGCGCTTCGTTTGCTGTCTGATCTTCTAGAAATTGTCACTGATTTAACTATATCAATTAGTATAATTGGTGAAAAAATAGAAGCTTGAAGATGCCTATAGCTCATAGGGTGTAGGGTTTTTAATTGCTTTTTTAGTGGGTCAGTTTTAGGAAAGTGGGGGCGGAGGAAAAGCCAATATTTCTTGATGAAATAGAGAGCTTTTCCTCCGCCTAAGGCTGCACGGTGTTTCTTTCGGCTGGCTTGTTTGTCTGCTACCTGCCGCTGCCGACTGTTTGTCCGCTGAAGTTATCCCTTGAAGTTGCCGCTAGAGCTTACTTCTTGGGGCTGTCGTCGGGCTTGCTGCTGTCGTCGGGCTTGCCGTTGTTGTCAGGCTTGCTGCTGTCGTCGGGCTTGCCGTTGTTGTCAGGCCTGCTGCCGTCGACTGCGTTGCCGTTGCTCGCGTTTCTGTAGTTCCTGTCGTTCCTGTCGTTTCTGTCGTTCTTGTCGTCTTCACTGCGCGGCTTGTTCCTTTCGGCAATCCAGGCGCGGTATTCCTTGACGAAGAAATAGCCGACAAACCAGACCGCGAAAAAGACGAAGACCTGGTTGATGAGAAACTGACCAATGGGCATCTTGTCGCGGAAAACGTCGAACAGCAGGCCGAAAGGAAAGGCGAAGCACATCAGGTAGATGGCACCGAGAAGGCCACCCATGGCGTTCTTGCTAAAGTTGTTCATGTTACTAGCCCCTTTTGTGGCTGGTTTCGAGATTTTGGGAACTTTTCATCGCTTGCCTAGACCAGTTACAGACTCACAGCGCCTTGATTGCTGCGGATTTGTCTGAATGGCTGGTGGTTGGCAGTTGCTTGTTTTTTGAAGAGTTCTTAGGAGAAAGGAAGAATAGAGTTTGTATATCAACAATATGGATGTTTATTACTTAGAGCAAGTAAAGAACGGTTAGTTGTCAGTTAGATTGACTCTATAGCAATGGCGCAGTTGGCGCGAGGCTGGTCAAGCGGTCTGTATCTCTACAAATTTGACGGTTAAACTGTTGATAGAAGTCAAGGGTGAAATTTTATCCTGCTGATAATTTTTAAGTAGTGGTGCCTTTTCCGCTATCATCACCAGTGGCGGTGCTATTCGGCGTTGAGTTGTTGGGTGTCTAGCACCACCCTTGATATTAGCTTTCGGGAACAAATGCCATCAGCAATGGTGTCTATTTAAAGGTATATTGTGTCGAAGCCCCTCTGATATGTTATTCTTCCCAAAGAGTATTTACGGGCCTCGCTTAAGGGAGCAGCTTATGAAACGAATTCATTTTAATAGTATCGTCGCTGGTGCACTGTTGCCTTGCGTAATGGGCCTGACAACGATTTTGCCTGCAATTGGCCAAACATATAACGGTCAGACTTTGCAAGGTCGCGTCACCTACGTTCCGGTTGGCACCAATCTTGATGCTACTTTGACCAGTTCTATTGACAGTTCGGTGGCTAAGCCAGGCGACTTGTTCACAGCAAAGCTATATTCACCGCTTTACCTCGGTTCAGATCTTGTTTTGCCAGGTAACACCACACTTGAAGGTCAACTTGTCTCTGCTGAGAAAAGCGGTCTTGGTGGCAAAAATGGTGCCATGAGCATGCGTCTTACCAGTGCGGTAACACCTGATGGTATCCGCTATCCATTGTCTGCCATGGTGACAACACAACAGCCTAATGCCAAAATCGATCAAGATAAACAAGGCAATCTAAAGGGGCAATCTACTAAGAAGACTATAGCAACCGGCGTTGCTAGAACAGCAGCATGGACCGCTGGTGGAACACTTCTTGGCATTTGCTTCGCTCCAATCGTAGCTGGTACTGTCGGCGCTGGAGCCATTGCCGGTGTCGCCACTGGTGGTGCAGTTGGTCTTGGAAGCAACCTCTGGAGAAAGGGCAAGGACGTCAAAATTCCTAGCAATACCAGAATTCAGTTTGCTTTAGATCAACCAATGTCGCTTTCCAGCAACGTTGCTGCTACTGGTTCAATGCACTAATAGCTTGTACTCCGAAGTCAAATTTTGACCGTTCAGCTCGGCCTGTCCTCCTTATCGAGCATCAACATTTTGAGACCGCCCCGAAAGGGGCGGTTGAACGGTTTTTTGGGCTATGGTCATCACCGGGTATCTGTCTGTCTAATAATGGTTTCAGGTGTATATACCCTGGGTACATACCGTAAGGGAGATTCATGTGAATCTCGGGTATCCCAGGGGTGAATGTCTTGCCTATTGATAGACAGGACCACAGCAAAGACCATGGCTTGTCACCGAATGGTGATGTGAACTCTGATACGTCCGGCGGGGAGAAGACCCTCGCTGGCAAAGCTATTGGTACTGTCTGGGACTTTGTCGCTGGCAAACCAGCTAGTCAAGAGGCTCGTGTCGAGAGAGCCCACGAGGCCGACCAGTACGCGGAGATCGCTGCTGATACATTTGCTGCTATCCCTAAATTTAAGAGCACGGTGGGTGGCTTGGCCCGGGGTGTTCTGCTGGCAGATGTCAGTGGCACAAAAAGTTTGGGTGATTGGTCGGTTGATTTTGCTTCTAATGTGGCTGAAGGCGCTTTGCTTAACAAGGCCGGTAAGCTGGCTCTTTCAGAAGGGGTACTTTCTCGAACGGTTACGAGCAAATTGGGAGCAGGACTTACCTCAGAATTAGCCATGCATGGATTGTCTGGTGCAGCTTTCGGAGCTGTTAAGTCTGGGTTCAACATTGACGCTGCTCGTGATCAGCAAGGTAATTTTTCTGGCGCTAAGTATTTTGAGAACTTGGCTGTCAATACCAGTGTGGGTGGTTTGATTGGTATGCCAGCGGGAGCTATAGGTTCTCGTTTTGGCAAGGTCGTTTCGTCTAAATTAGGCACAAGTGCTGAGTCTGGACTATTGGCACATACGGTACGTCAGACTGTTACTGCCGGTTCTTCCGGTTTTGCCGGTGGGGCTGTTTTTGGCGGCGTCGATTCTCTACGCGAAGCCAAATCGCTATCAGATGTGCTGGCTGGTACTTTGAAGGGCGGTACCATCGGTTTTCTTACTGCTGGTGCTACGGGAGCCTTTGAGCCACGCATAAAAACCTCATCGAGTTTGGGTTTGGCTAAGCCAGCAGGTGAACTACCGGGCGAACATTTATCAGGTTCCAGTTCTGCCATTAAGCCAGCTTTTAAGTCAGAGCCCTTGCTAGAGTTGGCACCGGCTACTTCACGTTCGCCGGGTGATAGGGCGAATGGTGAGAGAAATGGCGACAAATCGCAACGCGATCGCCATCTTGACAATGTCCACGGCGAAGGTGAAGAACAGCTCGGTACTAAGCGCGACCTTACTAGAGAGCGTGAATTGGCCGTGGCTGCGCAAGAGCCGGCGGTTATTTATGATTCTTTGTTCTATAAACCCAAAGAAGTTTTGATTCGCGATTTCGAGAGCAAGCTCAAGCTTGTGGGTACTGAAGAGCGCACCATGCGCCGTATGCCTGAAGATGCTCCCAAGACTCATAGTGAGCTCCTTGCTCAGATTGAAACTATCAAGGCTGATGCTGGCAAGTTCGATTTCAACGAATATTTCCACCGGATGACTGTGCCGGAAGTAGTTCAGGTCAATGTTTATGAGGTGCCTGGCTTGCCAATGAAGATTGTCGTGCCTACTGAGTATGCCAATCGGCTAGGAGAAGTGCGCGACCTCAGGCGAGTTATGGAACAACCGTCTCCTTATGATCAAATTTCTCTGACAGACAGAATGGCTATTGCTCCCAGGCTAAACTCTGGTGATGCTACTGTTCTTGCCGACTACATGACCCCGGCTGAAATTACTAAATCAGTACCTGTAATTCAGGCTGGCCAGACATTGACCAAGCATCCTCTGGCTAGTAGAGCCTTACCTGAAGATCTTGTGCCTATTCTTCAGTCGTTGCCAAATCCTAATTTGATCAAAGAGATTGTCTTGCTTGACACTCCTGATTATTCCAATGGCTATTTCAGTGCCAAATTTGAACAAGCCAACTTCAAGGCAGCTGCCGATGTCAGTCATGATGGGGTGGTCACCCACTATGAAGGCAACCGCGGCAAGAATTTACTTGAATACACTTACCATGAGTGGGCTCACTTAACTAAGTGGGCCTCGCCAGAGCTTAGCAAGCTCTTTGATATGGCCACCATAGTTGACCAGGTTGGGCCAAACATTGATTACAAGGCCACTCGTGCGGCCCGGCAAGAAGATCCAAAACATCCTGACGTAGTTAAAAACACGATCTTTTACAGTCGTGAACATGCATCGCGTACTGCTGATGAAAACTGGGCCGTAGCCAAAGGAGAGCTCTTTATGAGCCCTGATCCTGATGGTTTGTGGGAGTTTGCTCACCAAGCTCCGGTGCGAGCTATGGCTCTAAGCACGGCTCTTGAGGCTAGTTTTGTTCAGCGTAGCCGCGGCCCTCGTACTGAACAAGACAAAGTTTTGTTCGAGCGCATAAAAGCCGTAGATCATATTTCGAGGCCTCTAGCAATTAAGGCATTGAGTGAGCATTTACAGAGCGGCTCAGTAGAGCAGCGCTTTGCTGCCGCTAAATTGCTTGGTCTTTATGGTGATGGCACCGCCACTGGTGCGCTGCGCAAGGCTGCTCAAAATCCCAAAAATAATGTCATGCCTGATTGGGTAAAATTCGATGGTCCGATTAATCCCCTCAAGGAGAATCCGAATGCTAAACCTGAAGTGCCTACAACAGTGGCATCTCTAGCTTTAGATGGTCTGGTGAAACTGAGCGGTAAGACAACAGAAGAGCGCACTCGCTTTGCTCTCAGCGAAGCTATGACTAATCCGATTCTGCGCCCACTAATTGCTAAAGATTGGCGTCAGCTTGATGTTAAGCATAGTGACTATGGTCAGTTTCTTCATTATTACGATAACCCCAATTTTCTTACTCACATGCAGAAGCTGATTGAGACTCGCTTGTCACGAAATGGTGAAGGTCGCAAATTGGTCTTTGATGAAATTATGCGTTTGACTGATGGTGATAGCCGGGCCCAGACTGGCTATTTGTTGCGTAACTATGAACAGGTGCCTGGACTGCGCATGGAAGTGCTCAATCGACTTGATTTGATGCTCAGTAAGGGCAGCATGGGCGCGATGGACCGCCAGAGGACTCATGAATTCTTGTCTAGACTAGATCCGGCAGTTATGCCGCCACTGATAAAGCAGCAAGTTGACGCTGTCGCTGATCGTCTGGAGATTGCTAGAAAAGTGGAAGCAGCTCTGAGTATTTTGCACCAACCTGGTCAAAACAAGGCTGCGAGCATGAGAGAGTTAGCCGATATTCGTGACATCCGGGCAATAAGACCGCTGCTTGAGCATGCTGTTGGTGGCCATCCTGAAAACCAAGCCGAGGCGCTGCGAGCGCTACAGAAGTTCTCTCCAGCCATCGTCAAGTTCTATGCCCAGACCTACAGGCGTGAGAATCTCAACAATCCAGTGCTTGCCAGGCGGCTTGAGCAGCTGATTTCTAATCATGCTTATGTCGCTCCTGCTTCCGGCTTAGCAGCAAGTCTTAGCCAGGGCAATTGACGGCAGAGGCGCAGGAGCAACTGAAGTGGCAATTGATTAGGAGCCTTCACTAGTTATGGCTAAAATTCTGCTTGTTGACGATGATCTAGACTTCCGTCAAACCATTGAAGACTTTCTAGAAGCGGAGCATCATGAAATCGAGACTGTTGGCGATGGTGATGAAGCCTCGAGTCGGCTGAAGATCTATCCCTATGACTTAGTAATTTTAGATTGGAACATGCCTGGCAAAGATGGTATTGCCGTACTCACTGAGTTCCGGGAGAGTGGAGGAAAGACCCCTGTTTTGATGCTTACTGCCAAAGGCTACATCAACGATAGAACTACTGGGCTCGATTCGGGGGCTGATGATTATCTTACTAAGCCGTTTGATATGCGCGAGCTTTCATCAAGGGTCAGGGCCCTTCTGCGCCGCTCTGTTGTCCTAAACAGCGATGTGCTCAAAGCCGGTAATGTCACTATCAATATGCAGACTTTTCGTGCCTTTAAAGATGATGTCGAGATCAAGCTGTTGCCAAAAGAGTTGAGTCTACTGGCATTTTTAATTAAACATCGAGAGCAAGTGTTTAGCGTTGATGACTTGCTCAACCGTGTCTGGAGCTCCGAAAGCGATTCTTCAACAGACGCTGTCCGGCAGTGTATAACTAGGTTGCGACGCAAGTTAGATAGCGCCGGGCAGCCTTCGGTTATTGTCACGGTTACAGGTCTTGGCTATAAGGTCGAGTTGCCTGGTTAGTTTTTTGTTGTTCTATCCAGCGCTTGTTCAAAAGCTATGTCAAACCAATGTCAAACCAATGTCAAACCGGCTTGCTAAGTTGAGATTGTCTGTAGCGGCAATCTCAACTTAGCGAGGATGGGAAAATGAAAATGGAAGCGCAACATGCGCAAGACTTACCAATGAACAGTTTTGATGGTAGTGGCAAAGACTTGACTGCAGCCAGGATTTTTGATGAGGTGGGGCATAGTTCTGGAGCGATTAAAGACTTTCGCGTTGGTGCAGTTGACAGTGGTGATCATGTTAAGGACTTGCTGCCCACTCTGCTGCTTGAAAATTCAGATAGGAAGGCTAGCTCGGTTAATGTAGGTCCAGATATAGAGCTACATGGTGCTGGTGCTGCGCCAGAGCAACTATTGCCTAGTGGTGATCGGCTCGCTTTTGATAAGGGCTATCAGTCTTTAACTTTACCAACCGGCGAGAATATCAGCGTTAACAGCAGCGGCGATATCACAATGGTTGGCGCTGATGGTAGGCTTGCTACGATGACCGATAAGCGAACAACGCCACCAGATATGATGCCGTTTTTGGTCATGGGCGAGTTCTCAAATGGAGTGCGTCTGACCAGTGCCGGCGATCTAAATGTTCTTACTTATCCTGATGGCACTCGTGTTTATCTTGATCGAACTGGTCTGCGTGCTGTCGATCGTGACGATCAGCCACGCATTCAGCTAGATTCTCAGAATCCTGACTTTGATTTCAGGGGCTTTAAATAGGACATTGAATTAGGCTGGATGGAACATCTGGAAGAGTTCATCCATAGAGAACTTCAGGCGCACGGGACGACCATGGGGGCAGGTGTCGTTGCGTTCAGTCTTGAGCCAGTCGCTTAAGAGTTTGAGGATGTCGCGATGGCTCAGGGGCATACCGTTTTTAATAGCGCTCTGACAGGCAATTGATTTGGTTGCTTCTAGTTCCATATTGGTGGCATCAACAGTGGCAAGATCGTCAATTAATTTCTGAATGACAGGCACATAATTGACCCTTGCCAATTCCAGAGGAAGCTCACTAACAGAGGCATTGTCTTCTTCGAAGACAAAAGCAAAGCCGAGCTTTTCTAACGCACTTTGTGAAAGACGCAGTGTTTCAAGTTGCTCGGGGCTGAGTGAAAGAGGAGCTGAGACAATTAGTTTTTGCGAGTTTTCGCTGATTCTGCCAGCGGTGGTTTGACTGGCTAGAAGCCGCTCATAAAGCGTACGTTCATGGGCGATGTGTTGTTCGATAATCTCTAGACCTTTAGCGGTTTCGACCATAATATAGGTATTGCGCAAGTAACCAATAATGCGCCAGTCACTCGGTAGTTCGAATAATTCTGTGGCTTGGCTAAAGCTAGCTAGTTCGCTGCTTTCATGAACTGACTGGCTGAGGAAAATTTCGCCAGCTTCAGGCTTTGATGCTGGAGCATAATCGAATAGCTCCTTCTCGATTTCTCTATCGAGCTCGTCTTGTCGTTGCGCCGTTGATGTCGGCAGGTAAGACGGAGAGTTCTCGACATGATGGCTGGGCGATGACTGATATGACGAAGGAGATGCACTGGCGGTGCTAGCTGAATAGCTTGCTGGCACAGCGTGATCGGCGCTGGTTTGGTAACTTAAGCTTTCACGAAAATTGATTTGCTCTGCTTTTTGAGCTGGTTGGGTGCGCGCTACTGTCGGTTGAGGGGCTCTAAATGCCTCTGCTGTGCTTCTTTGGCTAGATTCTTGCACGAGCGAAACTGAATCGATGGGCAGCTCACCATATTGTTGTGCCCCATTTGGTTGAGCATCATAATTGCCGGCCGAATTCTGTTCTTCGGCAATCAGTCTGGCGTGTTCTGCCCTGGCTTGCTCGGCCCGCGCCATAGACTCTTCGCGCAAGGCGCGGCCGAGAGCTCTTTGGATGGTCAAGTAAATGTCATTGCCGTGAGTGTATTTCAACTCTTTCTTTGTGGGGTGAATGTTGACGTCTACTTGCGCGGGGTCAATTTCTAGCTTGACCACGGCTAGTGGGTAGCGGCCTCGTGGAATGAGATCGCTGAAAGCATAGTCTAAGGCTTTGTAGGTTAGAGGGCAGCGCACGGCCCGTCCGTTGACGATGGTGAGAATGCCTTTGCGGTCGCCTCTAAAGTGAGTTGGTTTAGCTAAGTAACCTTTGATGCGCACTGCTTTGCTGCCAACTGTTATTTCGCCATCGATTTCATAACCATGTGAAACTTCGACCAAACGTTCTTTTCCAGTGAAGAAGCCAGCTTCAACAATTGTGCGCGCCAGGTCGCCGCTGCCTGATGTGCGCAAGGCAGTGTTGCCGTTGTTGAGCAAGGTGAAGGCTACATCAGGGTAACTGATGGCCAGGCTTTGTACAATTTCTGCGATGTTGCCAAATTCAGTGGCCGCTTTCTTCATGAATTTGAGACGGGCAGGGGTGTTGTAAAACAACTCCTGAATTTCCATGATAGTGCCCGGTGCGCAACCGACTTCGACTGCCTTTAATTGGCCATCGGCAGTTTCTACCCTGGTGCCGACTTCGGCCTGCTGGGTGCGGGTATAGCAGGTGAATTTTGAAATCGAGGCTATAGAAGGAATAGCTTCGCCGCGGAAGCCTAAGGTATTTAGGGTCCACAAGTCGTCAGCTGAGCGGAGCTTGGAGGTAGCGTGACGCTGGAAAGCCAAGACGGCGTCTTCAGGGTCCATGCCTGAGCCATTGTCGGCAATGCGGATGTCGCGACAATCTTGGGAGACCGATATCTCGATTTCGCTGGCGCCAGCATCGAGTGAATTTTCGACCAGTTCTTTGACCACCGATGCTGGTCGCTCTACCACCTCTCCGGCGGCAATCTGACTGGCTATATGGTCCGGTAATACAAGCACTTTTGGCATCAGAGCATCTTATCATCAGACCAGTCAAGAGTATGTTTATCAGGGTTGAGAGCTATATAATGTTGGCTCGCAACTGTGAATTGAGGGCATCTGTCAAGTGGTTGATGACAACGACTACGAACAAGCGCTGCAAGTCGATGTTTTGGCCTGTTCGCTGCAAATGGATAAAAGTGAGTCTGGAGACCTGCTTGAGTTTCTGGCAGCTAAATTGTCATCAGCATTGCCTGAAGAGACTGAAATCACCAGAGGTGGATGGTTTTTGTCGGCAAGCAAGCCAGTAACCGAGCTGAGCATTAAACTTGGCGATCAGGGTTTTCAGATTGTGCGAGAGAAGCGCGGCGCCATTACAGCCCGGCAGATGAAAATTGTGCGCGGTGTAGTTTTGAAAACCGAAGAGGTGCCCGTAGATCAGTGGGTGCAAAATTTAGCTGCGGCCCTGGCTAATTTTGCCGAGAAGAACAGTCGTACCAGAGCAGCCCTGCAAAAGTTCGTGATCGGATAGTTTGATTTAGTTGAAGTCAGTTCAATAGATAGGTCATCCATTGCCATTCTGGGATATTTTCAAAGAAAAAGATGAAGATCGCGTCAAGCGTCTGCAGCAAGAAGCTAGTGTGGCAGCGCTTGAACGCGGTGAGGTCACCCCAGCTGCCCGGCACCGTATTGAACAGCAAGTCAATTCTCCTCATAAATTTTTCTCTAGCACCTTTAGTGCCAAAGAGTATTTACTCGCTCGCGAAGCAGGTTACGAGCCAATTAGTCAGGTTATGGGCAGCTCCTTTATGCGGGTGGGCTGGAATAGCTATAACAATGCTTATGGTTTTGGTTGGCCCAGTACGGGTGAATTGGAGAGTTTATCGAATGCCCATAGAAAGGCTCGGGAACTAGCAATTAGTCGTATGCGACAGGAAGCTGAACTGCTTGGTGCTCACGGCATAATTGGTGTGCACATAAAGGTAAAAGATTTTACCTGGAGTTCTAACGTTACTGAATTTACTGCTGTTGGCACTGCTATTCGCATTCCCGGTAACGATGCTCTGAAGCAGAGCAAACATATTCCTTTCACTAGTACTTTGAGTGGTCAAGAATTTTGGCAGCTATATGAATCTGGTTATTGGCCGACTGGAGTGGTGATGGGCAATTGCACTTACTATGTGCAGGCCGATTGGCAAACAAGATCAGCTACTAATAGTTTTTTTGGTTCGGCGCCAAACCAAGAGTTGATGCAATTCTCTCAAGGTTTTAGCACTGCTCGCGAGCTTGCTGTCAGCAGGCTCACCAGTGAAATCGCTCTCATGGCGGCTGATGGCGGTGTGGATATGGACGTCACTTATAGCATTCAACCCATTCATGTTGAGCGCAATCGCATTAGCTATATGGACATGCTCTTCAATTTTTTGGCCATGGGAACGGCTGTAACTAGTCGTCCTGATGGCAAAGCGAGAATAAGTCATAAACCAATGATGGTGATTGATTTGGCGCGCAATGGCTTGCGCAGCCTAGAGTTTGATGATCCTCTCGAAGATATAGGCCAAAGTAACTATGCTGCCGATGATGATGAACTTGAGTAGCAGAATAATAAGGAGTAAGTGATGCCGGACCCTAACAATCCTCAACACAATCCGGCCCAGGGCCACGATGACTTGCCAGCGCATGCCCATGAGCGCTTAGCGCAAATGCGCGGCAAAGATGGTAAGCGCGCACTTTTTACTTCAGACCTTTCGGTCAATGAGTTTCTCTTAGTTAAAGAAGCTGGATTTGAGCCTGTAGGCATGGTGGTTGGTTCTTCTATCTATCACATTGGTTTTCAGCAAGCCCGCTGGACTAAGAATGAAGAAATGCAAGTCTTGACTCAGGCTATGTATCATGCCCGCGAATTAGCCATGACTCGCATGGAAGAAGAAGCTGATGAACTGGGTGCTGATGGTGTTGTCGCTGTAAGGCTGAAAGTTAAACACTTAGGATGGGGCGAAAGCTTAGCTGAATTTGTTGCGATTGGAACGGCTGTGGTAGCCAATGATCGCTCAGTTAACTGGCGTGCTGCAAACAACATGCCATTTACTTCTGACCTTTCTGGGCAAGATTTTTGGACTCTTCTAAAGGCTGGATATCGGCCGGTGGGAATGGTTATGGGTAACTGTGTTTATCACGTTGCTCACCAAACCTTTGGCCAATTCTTCAAGACAGTTGGTCAAAATATTGAAATGGTCAACTTCACCCAAGCCCTCTACGATGCTCGTGAGCTGGCCATGGAGCGCATGCAGAACGAAGGCGTTAACCTGAAAGCTGATGGTATCGTTGGTGTGGATATTCACGAAGGCAGCTACGCTTGGAGTGACCACATTATTGAATTCTTCTCAGTGGGTACTGCAATTATTGCCATGCGTGCCGATCACCATATTCCTGCACCGCAGCTGGTGCTCTCGGTTAACGACTGATTATAGCTTCCTAGTAACCGCTCTGGGCAATGGTCGTAGGGCTTTACTGCGCAGGTGATTGACTTGCCGTTTTGGGATATTTTTAAAGAGAAAGACGGTGATCGCGTTAACCGTGAGCACCGCGAAGCCACTGTGGCTGCCCTTGAAGCTGGTGATATACCGCCTTATGCCAGGCATAGACTAGAGCAGCAGGTGGCCTCTGGTTCAAAATTTTTCTCTAGTACCTTAAGTGCTAAAGAATACTTGCTGGCACGAGAAGGCGGCTATCAGCCGGTTTCACAGGTGATGGGCAGCTCTTTCATGCGGGTTGGTTGGAACCCTGTCCAAAATGGCTATGTAGGAGATTTCGTTTATACGGGTGAACTTTCGTCTCTCACTCATGCCCACAAGCAGGCCCGGGAGCTAGCTTTAGTGCGTATGCAGAAAGAAGCTGCCGTGCTTGGAGCTGACGGCATAATTGGAGTACATATAAAACGCAGCGATTTTAGCTGGGCCCAGAATATCACTGAGTTTACAGCGGTGGGTACAGCTATTCGTATACCCGGTCATGCTAACGCTGTTGGAAAGCAAGGCCAGTTGCCGTTTACCAGTTCACTAAGTGGTCAAGAGTTTTGGCAATTGTATGAATCAGGCTATTGGCCGGCTGGATTGGTGATGGGTAATAGCAGCTATTACGTGCGTGGCGATTGGCGTACTAACAATACTCTCGACATTTTTGGTGGCCTGGCCAATCAAGAACTAGAGCAATTTAGCGACGCTTTTAGTCATACGCGTGAACTGGCTGTCAGTCGCTTAACTGACGAGGTCAGAAGACTAGGCGCTGAAGGTGCAGTCGATATGGATATTAGTCACAATATTAGACCCTTTGAGTATGAGCGTGAGGAGAGAAAATGCCTCGATATTGTTATCAATTTCTTTCTTATGGGAACGGCTGTTTTACTGCGTCCGGATGGTAAATCGCGAGAAATGGCAAAGACCAGAATTGTGATTGATTTGTCGAAGTCAGGTGTGAAGAATATCGAATTTGACGAGCCTCTTTCTGAATTTGCTGGTGGCGAAGGCGGCGAAGAATTTGCTGATGATGAGGCGCTGGAATAGGCTCTTCAAAACCCTTGGTAGACAAGGGGTGCTAGCCTTGCTAATCATTTTGGCTGGTATCTGAAAGCGATTTCACTGCTGTCAGTGTCGCTAAACGGGCATTGTTGCCAGGGTTGACGGTCGTAAACGAGCAACCATTAGGCCTTTTCGGTATTTTCGCGTTGAACCAGCATGGCAAGTTCTGCTAAGTAAGATAATCTCCCTATTTTTCTTACACCCCCATCCTCAAGATTTCTTCTATCAAAATCTAATTCACCGCTAATTAACCCTCAGTCTTTGTTTTTCGCTCAAGCCACTTTATTGTCGCGGGATGTGACGGGCTTGAGGTTTTTGCATTGCTTTGGCAGGTGTAGTAACAAAAAAAAGAAAGTGTCAAAAATGGACTCTGGCAAACACAAGCGCTCGCGCAAGCGCAAATTCAAATCAAATTCCGCTAGCAATAACGGTCTCAGTTCTAATCAGTTTGGGCGCAGAATTGCCAGACAGCATAAGCTCGTCGCACGCACTCTCGGCCGCACTCCTCCTGGTGTTGCTTTTATGGGTTCGGCTCGAACCAGACCAGGAAACCCTTACTACGACGTCAACATCGAAGCCGCAAAAGCTGTCGCTGCCCTTGGTTTCCCTATCTATCATGGTGGTGGACCGGGACAGATGGAAGCTTCGGCCATTGGTGCCGCTCAAGGTGGAGCCAAATCTATCGCTCTGTGCCTGCGTCTTGCCCGCAAAGAAGAAGTATTCGGACCGCACGACCAGGCCGTTTGGTTCGATGATTTCTCCCCTCGGGTTGACACACTGCGTCGCTTTGGCTCGATGGCCATGGTGTTCTTTCCTGGCGGCATTGGCACCATGCACGAAGCCATGTCTATGATCGACAATATCATGCAGAAGAAAGCGCCGGTGAGACCGATCATTTTCTTCGAGCCGGTGGCCGACAAGCCATACTGGCAGGGGCTCTTTGACTGGCTCAAAAACGTAGTCATGGCTGTTGGTCTGCTCAAAGCTGAAGACATTCCCTTTGTGCATATTGTTCGCAGCGTTGATGAACTCGTTGCCGTGATCAAGTCGCACAATCAGCTTTCTTGAGAAGGCCGTAGTTGGAACCGTGAAAGGAGGTCAGGCTGGTGTCTGATCTCCTTTTTCTTGAACTCAAAATTTTTCACACTAGATACTGTGTGATGTAGTATTAGTGGTTTTTAGGCCCATTCATGAGTCGAGAATGTTCTTCTCGCTGCAGTTCACCCACAGGCTATAATCAGCAACTCAGTGTTTACACCTGATGGCAAATCACCTCCTTTATTAACCGGAGTCAGAAAAGCGATGGGCATACTTAGAGTCGGCAAACTCAAACAACGTTCTGCTTGTAGCCGTCGGCGCGCTCATGGTGCGGCTTTGGTTGAAGGTGTAATTAGTTTAGTGATGATTACCATTGGTACCGTGGCTGCGGTTACTTTGTTGGTCAACGCCGGTATGACTACTTACTACAAAGAAAAAATCGGTTTTGTTGCTAATCAATGCGCCACTTATGCTGCCAGTCTAAGCCCAGGTGATGACCTTGAAGGAAAGACTGGAGCAGTTGCAAGAAAGCTGGTTGCAGCAATGGGGATGCCTAATCATTCGGTTAAATTAAAAGTTGAAGAGTTGCCTATTGAAGAGCGCATGGGCTTGAAGGTCACTCTCGGCGTCGGTGGCTTGGGTATGTTTGGCTCTGGCGATATTCTTCCTACGGTTGTCTCTATGCAAGACTCAGCAGTAGCATTGCGCAACGGCTCACCATCAGGTCTTTTGTGGATGAACAACAATCCCAAATTCTCGGGATATTTGATACCAGTGATTAAAGTGCCGCCATCGGGTCCAACATCTGTGGGGATGCCACTTTATATTCCATAAGCTGCTCTCAGTTCGGCTAGTTATCTTTGTCGTAGAGTCCGCTGCCTAGAGAATCATTGTGATCTTTAGGCAATGTCCGCCAGCTACCTGTAATTACGCCAGTTGCGCTAGCATCAATGGTGCCTGCTTGTTCTAGCTGATCCATTTTTTGCAGTAGTGAAGCATAGTTGCGGGTCAATTGCACTGTGGTGGGATGCCTGTCGCCGAGCCCTTGATCGCATATTTTTATTCCTGCTAAATACGCGCCTTTGGCCAGCTGATATTTTTTCTGAGCATAATAAATGCTGGCCAGGTTCTGCCAGCCGCAGGCCACGTCGGGGTGGGTGGGGCCAAAGTTATCGGCAATTACTTCGATGAAGCGACGGGCATAGTCTTCGCATTCTTGGAATTTTCTTTGGAAGTAGCAGATCTTGCCGAGATTGCTAAGAGCTTGAGCCAGCAATACTTTGTTTGGATCGTTGGCTTTTTCTTTCAGTTTGAGAGCGCGCAGGTAGTATTGTTCTGCTAGACCAAAATTGCGTGTGCGGCTGCATATTCCAGCGATTTCGTCGATACATTCAATGACGCGATCTGGATGTGATACTTCGGCTTTTTGTAGCAGGGCGAGCCAAATTTCTAAGGCATTGTCGGTTTTGTTGGTGAGCAAGTATTGTTTTGCCTTGCGTACCTGGGTATCCCATTCTTCTTCTGCAGCAGTTTCTTCGCTGCTTTCTTCCTCTTCGACTATTGGCTCATCAGCCTCTTCTTCGTCGCCAGGTTTGTACCACTGCAGCTCTTTCAGGGCCTGGGTAACATCGATGTCTGCTCTCTCGGCATAGTCGAAAGCAATGTTGGCATGTTCTTGACTGAGCTTCTTGTCGTGCACTAGTTTTCTACAGCGTTCAGCTCGGTCTAAGGTCTTGCCATCGAGAGTGCCTGAGATCAGAAGCATCTGGGTCAGTACATTGGAGTTATGTTTGGCAATTTCATAAGCGTCTTGTACCTGAGCATCATTGATAGTGCCCAGGCTTTTGAGGAAATCATAAAGGGACACATGCTCGGCTTTTTCTGCCGGGGTTTCTTCTCTGGTTTCTTCAGCTTCAGTAAGAAGAGTCTCTAGTGCTTGTTCTACGGTGACCCCGTCTTTGACCGATTGAATCACTGAGCGGGCATCGGTGATAGTGATTTCTTGATCAGCCATCATGGTTTGCACCAGAAGAGCTGCTTGTAAGAGTTTTCTTGTGACAAGTTTTTCTTGCATCAAGATTTGTCCAACCGGTTCTTTGTTAATCAATCCTAGCTCTAGGGCACTAACTAAGTCTGACTGCGAGATTACACCACAGAAAAGTAGTAGCTCGCCGATTCGCGGGCAATGTCGGTTGGGCAGGTCATAAAAGCCCTTTTCTTTGAGGGGAACCTCGACTGAAACTTGTCTCTGTCGAGCTTCTTTTAAGGCCTCGACAGCTTGTGGTTTGCTTAGTTTGCCATCGCGGATGAGAATTTGAGCGTTGAGTGCGCCGGTCAGCAGGCCTTCGGTGACTGCTCCACTGAAGACTAATAGGCGGCCAAAGGGCAGGCCCGAGGTGCGGTTCTTTTCTAGGGCTTGTTGTAATTGGTCTCGCGAAACATAGCCTGCTTCGATCAATAGTTCGCCTAGAGGGGTTGTGTCTTTGGTTGATTCTGGGTCCCAGCCTAGTTTGAAAAGGGCTTCGTCGATGGTGACTTGTTCTTTTTTCACCAGGTCCATGGCTTGTTTAGCCAGTTTGAGATCAACGAGATTTTGTTTGATCAAACTTTGACAGCGCAGGGTTCCTTGCAGCACTTCTTCGGTCAATAGACTAGAGAGAACAAATACACGACCTAAGGGCAAACTAGTTTCTTGGGCAATTGATATGGCTTGTCCTAGATCTTTGTTGTCTAGTAAACCTAATTGAAGAACCAGATTTCCGAGCTGATTCTTGTCTGTGACCTCGATCATGCAATTTTCTCCCATCGCTTCTAAATTCGATGTACCCAGTAAGAGTTGCGCTAAAAGCCGTTATTGCAAACCTTTCGTTTGAGTTTAATAATATGCTAGCGCTAGCCGCGCTAAGCGCTTAAGTAATAAACAGGCTCGCGGTTTGATTAAGTCGTCAAGAAGATCTAGGAGATTCTAGTCTGGTCTTAGTAGGGTGTTTTTGTACTCCCTTATTCTCAAATTTAGAGCAAATTTTCCTCAGCTAAATCTCTCGCACCATCTCCGTCACGTCATTGAGCCTTATCGGCTTTTGATGGAGCACGGCCTTGCTTTTGCTTCACCCCTAGCGAAGAAAGTCATCCCATGACCACTCTTCCTACCCGTGACCGCTCGCATCTCCAGCTTGTGGTCAACAACGTCGTTGCCGCCAATGGTGGTCTTCGTTCCGCTTCTCCTTCCGTTTCTCCATCTGCTTCTCCTTCTCCTGGCGCCGCCGAAGAGCGCAGTTTCAGCCCTGTGCGCCTGGTTCGTACCGTCGAGTCAACCGCTTGTGCCGACGCTCTCGTTGATGCTTACCACAGCCAGCGTCAGGTCAGTCCCTTTCGCAGCGTGTTGCGCATCGAACTGAGTGAGACCATCGACCGCGTCATGCTCGGCCTCGCTATCAGTGAGCTTGAGAGCCGCGGCTGGACTGTCACTTCGGCGACTTTCAGTGACGACGAGATCACCAGCTCTCGAGCATTGTGGCTTCGGCCCTATGCCTGAAGATAGCTTGAAGACGCATACAGCTTGAAGACATAAACAGCTGCAAGAAATAAACAGCTGCAAGAAATAAACAGAAGGAACTAGTGTAATGGCACCGAAAAACCACGACATCATTGCCATGGCCGACCGCGTTTCTCGCATTGAGCCCCAATTGCGGGTTGCGCTTGCGGCCGTGCGGCAAACTGCCCATGATGCCATCCAAGACGTCTGGCGCAATCTGGCCTGGCGAACCAACATGGCCCTTGAGGCTGACGCTGAATTTCAAGTTTGGGCCGCAGTGCATGCCGCTAAGCGCGTTTTCGCCGAGCAGCTCGACAGCGTCGTCATCAGCATCGCCGAGAATCTGGAGAACCAGGCCAATCTCACCAGCGATGTGGAAGACAGCGAGCGGCGTGAGCTTTCCCTCGAACTTTACCGCCAGTATGAGCTGCTCAAGAACCAATTGCTCGAGCTGGTGGCCCAAAGCGATGTTGACCTGGCTACGGTCGATGCCGCCAATCTCTCTTGCGCTCGGGTTTTGCGCATCAAAGTTTGCTCGTTGCAAGATTCTCATCTGAAGCAGATTGCCCAGTCGGCTGTCGACTGCGCGCTTTCTGCTTCTCATTTGGCCCGGCGTATTGCTGTGGTCAAAGACCATCCGCCCACTCTGGCTGACGCCAGTTGGTCTTAAGGGCGACCTTCCAGGCGAAGGGCTTTGCCCTTCGCCTGCCACCATAAATGCAAAACTCTGTGGAAGCGCCCCGCAGCCTGAGCGGCTGAAGCGCTCTCGGGCTTTTCTATCAGAAACTGTTAGCAAGAAAACATAACTTATGAAAAACCACATAGCCAACGTGCTCGACCTCGAGCTCAGCTGTTATCCGGGAGGAGTTTTCCCTGCGGATGAGCGGCAGGAGATTATCGAGATCGGCCTCACCACCGTCGACCTGGCCAGGATGAAAGTCCTTAAGGTCAGGAGTATTCCCATTATTCCAACCATGTCTAGCATCAGCCCGTTTTGTACCGAGCTGACCGGCTGGACCGAAGAAGCGCTGAAGCGCCAGGGTTGTGAATTCACCGAAGCCGTGCGCCGCCTCACTGAAAAGTATGGCAGTCGCAATCGGTTGTTGGTGTCTGATTCGGCCGGAGACCGCAAAGCCCTTGATTGGCAATGCTCACTCTTCGGCTTAGCTTCGCCATTTGGTGAAGATGAGCTCAATGTTTCGGTGCTCTATTCGATGTTCACTGGCGATTTTCGCAATGTGAAACTGGAAGAGAAGCTCAACCGTCTTGGTCTCGCTTTTGAAGGTGTACCGCACCGTGCCGATGTCGACTCGCTCAACATTGCCCGGCTCATGATCGAACTGAGCGCCGCAAAGTTGCGCCGATGAGGCTATATGCCTCTTTCGTTTGACAGAAAAAAAGTGCTGGCCGGCAAGGGATGATAACAGTTTCGGCTGTATCTTCCCTTGCCGGTTTGGCCTTTACTCAACAAGAGCTTTTTGACTAATTTCTTCTTTTTGACCAGTGTTTTATTATATGCCATCATAGATATGGCCAAAAAAATTCCCAGAGAGAAAGTCTGAATCGCTTGTCGGTTTACACCGAACGATTCAAACCTCTCTCCAGGAACTCAAAATGAACGGCAATCTAACTGCTGCGGATTACTTCAGCAATGCCGTTTTTGATTACTTCTTCTTCTTCTCTGCCTTGGCGTCGTCGTCGTTGGTCTTGCAGTCCGGAACCGGAATGATGCAGACCTCGGTGACGGGCTGGAAGATCTTGACCAGACCGGCCAGGATGAAGCCAGCGATGAAGCCGCCGATGTGAGCCCAGAGAGCCACACCGCCGCCGCTGACCGAGCCGATTGCCTGCAGTACGCCGGTGATCTGCATGATGAACCAGCCGAACAAGAACCAGTAGGCCTTGGTCTGAACGAGCGCCGGCGCCGGAGCGACGTAGAAGCCCGTGATGGTTGCAGTCGGCCAGAGCAGCAGGTAAGCACCGAGGACACCAGCGATGGCGCCAGAGGCACCAAGGGTGGGAATCATCGAGCCGGGCTCGCTGTAGGCGTGGCAGAGAGCAGCCAGAACACCGCAGAGCAGGTAGAACGCCAGAAAGCGCCACTTACCGATGCGGTTTTCGACAGCCTTGCCGAAGACGTAGAGGAAGAACATGTTGCCGAAAATGTGCCCGAGTGAGCCATGCAGGAACATGGACGAGAAAACGGTCACGATTGCCCAACCTACTGCAGTCGGGTCGCCACTGGCGATGTCGGTGAAAAAGTTGTGAGGCACCATGAGCCAGGTGCTGAAAAATTCCTGCTGATGACCCGAGACGATCATTCCCACTTCTGCGAAGAAAGCGAGAAGGTTTGCCACGATCAGCCAGGTAGAGATGGTTGCAAAATTATTGCAACGCAGGTTGTCCTTGAGCGGAAACATAGATTGCTCCTTTCAATCGTTGAAGGCTGAGGCGCTTCTTACGATTTTTTTGTTGGTATTGGTTGCATGAAAATCCGCAGTTAGCTTCAGAGGGACGGCAGACGACCAGCTACACGAAGTGCATTTCTGTGTGAGAGAGAATGTGTGTAATTGGGGCTTTAAGAACTCTCGGGCGGATTTGGAAGAAAAGAATAGACACTATGTGTTATCGCTTTAAGGACCTTGATCTCAATAGCTATGGCCTAGAGCCTCTAAATAAACCAATAGCGAACCCGGTTCATGTTGACAAGCTTGATAGATGTCAGGTGTTCGCGGTAGCCTTACTAATCTGCAATGGTCAAGCGGGCGCCGATGCACGTGGTTATTAGCTCTTCTCTAATCTCAATTGCTTTGATTGTGATAGCTGTATGTTGCTAGGTTCTGTGCGTACTTCTAATTTCATCCCAAATCTAGCCAAACCAACAAAGACCTCCAACCCCACGCTCTTCCCTTCATTCATATTTTCGCGGCTCCCGTGCCTCGAATGTAGATGAACACGTCCAGTTAGCTTGCTAACTCTCTCGTTCATCACTGAATCACTCGCGGGCAACCGCTTGGATGCGCAATGCCGTCTGAGCGGAATTTCAGAACATGGAGAAATAACAAACATGAACAAACGCCAGCAGAAAGACCTGTCTCGCACCGGTCGCTCGGTTCTCCGCTTACACGTTCTTGGTGCAGCTCACGCTGTCACCGGTTCGATGTACCTCTTCGAATATCACGAAAAGGACAAGGTCACTCGTTTCATCACCGACCTCGGCTTGACCGTCGAGAACCAACAGGCCGACTTCCAGAAGCGCTTGCCCTCCGGCATCAATGCTTCGGACATCGACTTCGCCATCATCAGCCACGCCCACGTCGACCACTCGGCCTACTTGCCGAAGTTGATCAAGGACGGCTTCAAGGGCTCTGTCTACGTCACTCCGGCCACCCGCGACTTGATGGGCGTCATTCTGCCCGACTCCGGTTATCTCCAGGAAGAAGAAGCGAAGCGCAAGAACGCCCGTCTGGACAAGGCCAATCAGCCTGCCGACTCGACTGCCCCCGCCGGTCAGAAGTCGATGGTTTCCAGCTCGAAGAGCGTTAGCTCCAAGGGCAAGAATCCGCGTGCTGCCAGCAAGTCTGCTGTCAAAGCTGCTACCGACAAGGCTGCCGCTCCGCGCTTCGCCCCGCTCTACACCCAGGAAGAGGCTCAGGCCAGCTTGAAGGTTTTGCGTACTGTCGACTATGACCAGCGTTACTCGGTCACTGACGCCATTTCGTTTACCTTCACCGAAGCCGGTCACATTCTCGGCGCCGCCGTCGTCAACCTCGAGATCGGCACTGGCAGCCAGAAGCGCACTTTCTGCTTCTCCGGCAACATTGGTCGCCCCGACATGCCCCTGCTGCGTGATTTGCAGCCGGTTGCTGCCGCCGACTATGTCATGGTCGAAGCCACCTACGGCAATCGCTTGCACCAGAAGCGCGATCGCCTCGATGTGCTCGAAGCCAAGCTGCTGGCCGCTCACGCCCGGGCCAAGAGCTCTGGCAAGGCTGCGGTCAAGACCAAGAAAGCCGTCGCGCCTGGCGCCAAGACTGGCCAGGGCAGCGGTGTCATTCTCATCCCGGCTTTCGCAGTTGGTCGGGCTCAGGCTCTGCTCAACGACATCCGCATCTTGATGGAGGCTGGTCGTGTGCCCGTCATGCCCGTCTATGTCGACGGTCGCATGACCCAAGCCGCTACCGAAGTCCATCGCAAGCACCTGGGTATCCTCAACGAGGAAACCCGTGGCTTGTTCGAGGCTGGCATCGACCCGTACACCACTCCGCGTCATGCGGTGGTGGAAGACTGGAAGGCATCGGAAGCGCTGCATCGTGAGCACACCGAGCCTTGCATCATCGTCAGCTCCAGCGGCATGGCCTCTGGTGGTCGCATCGTCAACCACCTCAACTACTGGCTGCCCGATAGCAAGTGCACTGTCATGTTCGTGGGCTACCAGGGCACTGGTACTCTCGGTCAGGCCATCGTGCGCACTTCTGCTGGCGAGCGTCCCGACAGCGTTGCTGCTCCGAACGTCAACTTCGATACGCCCAAGACTGTCCGCATTGCCGGCAAGCCTGTGCGTCTCAATGCCACCGTCGACTTCCTGCCCGATTACTCGGCTCATGCCGACTACGGTGACACGGTTCGTTGGTTGGGCAAGTTCAAGCGTCGGCCGAAGATGACCTTCATCGTGCACGGCGATGAAGAGGCGTTGGCTGGTCTCAAGGGTCACATCGAGAACACTCTCGATTGGAAGGGTGTGACTATCCCGACCAGTCGTCAGGTCTTCGACCTGTAACCACTAATGGTTACTGAATTGGCGTGGGTGATTGTCTTTCGACAGTCACCCACGTCCAATTTTTCTCCCCATAAATTTTTTTTGCACAAGCTAGCTACTGTGTAATGTAGTAAAATGCCGTGGTTTAATGACCATTTCAGCCCTAGGCGCTTGCTGTCTCAATCAAGTCTCTAAAGCGTTCCAGCCATCCCAGCATCTCTTTGTTTAGGCCATATCTAACAAATGCCAGTTCTATTTGCCTTTGGCTGCTAGGGCGCGCTCCTGAAAAGTCCTTGAATTGCTGGCCACGTGGCGGTAGCTAGTTTCAAAACCAGCGGTATGGGCGTAACCGAGCACCCGTTCTAAGTCTTGCTCCACGATGGCACCAGCCATTTGGGTTACTTCGTCTTCCCATGGCACGTCAAAGTCGTCGGCGCCATAGCGCAAGCCCTGCAGAGCTGCTTCGTTCTGGGTTAATACAGAGGTGCGCAGGTGTTTGATATTGTCGAGATAAATGCGACACAAAGCTAAATGACGCAAATATTCATCAGAGCCAATTTCTTCGCCGCCGAGCTCATTGTTGTAAGGCTTGTAAGTCCAGCATAGGAAGCTAAACAGGCCATTCTTGCCACTGTTTAGACGTTCATCTTGGAAGTTGCGCACAGTCTCAAGATGGCTGAGGCGCTCATCTAAGCTTTCATCGAAGCCAATCACCATTGTGGCGGTGCTGTTTAAGCCGGCGTCAAGAATGTCTCGCTGGGTTTCCATGTATTCAGCTACGGTGTACTTGAGCGGGCTGTGTCGTAGACGGAAGGAATCGGCCAGGATTTCCGCCCCGCCACCGGTGATCCACCGCACTCCGGCAGCTTTCAGCCTCGCCAGTGCCTCAGGGGTTGATAGCTTGCTCAGCCGCGCTATGTATAAGAGCTCCACTACTGTGAGGGCATAAAACTCAATTGTGTCACCGTATTTTTGGCGAATTTTGCCGAATAGCTCTTCGTAATATTCAATTTTGAGCTGCGGGTTAAAGCCGCCATTGAAGCCAAACAGATCGCCGCCAACTGCCGTCAGCTCATCGATTTTGGAGAAAATCCATTGGTTGTCGCGCACATAGCCGTCTTTGTCACGGGGCAGGCGGTAGAAGGAGCAATAGTCACACTTTGCCACACAAATATTGGTGTAATTGATGATCCGCATCAGCAAATAAGTAGCGTGATTGGGCTTGTGATAGCGGTCGCGCACTATGCTGGCTAGTTCAATTAGCTCGTCGTTTGAGGCATTTTTCCACAACCATTCAGCCTGCTCGCGGCTAATTCGCTTATTGCCTTCGTGGGCTTGGTTTTGGAGCTGTTCTTTGATGCTGCTTGTGGTTATATTCATGGGCTTTTATTTTGTATGCTCGGGAGCTTTTTTCTCTTTCGCTTGCCCCGAAAGCTTGATGCTTATTGGCAAAATTGTCGCAGATTACGGCAGATTTAATCGAAAAATTGGGAATAGCACGTAAAAGTACGTATTAACAAGGCCGTCGGTTTGACATAGACTTCGGTTTGAATCGATATATGGGGGCTGAACATGGTTGCTGGAGATGGACGCGCCACAGATGTTAGAGTCGGGAAAACCACCGACACAGGTTCTGTCGCACAGTTAAGTCATGATGTTGGCGTCAAGATGGTAGGAGAAGCCTACCCTCTGCGCACAGCTATGTCATTGCCAGTATCCGCTCCTGGAGACGTACAGATTGTCAGCGCACCCGCCGCTGCCGCCCCTGCTGTGATCGACGCAGCACCATTCGACAAATCTAAATCAGTCAGTCAGTTGATTCAAGACGGTTCGATTCGCCGTTCTGAAGCTCCTAGCCCAACCCCTGAAGTAGCTAAACCAGGTGCTCAGGCTGGTGTCACTGTCACCTATGCTGATGCTGCTGCAAATGACCCCACCAAAGTGCCCGATTTCATCATTAAGAAGGATGGCACGATTGAGGCCACTGGAGATTTCGAAGCATTGCAGCGCAAAAATGTTGTAGTGCAGGTAGAGCGTACCCCTGGTGATACTTCTGACCCTAACGATGCTCAGAAAAACGCTATCGATAAAGTTGTTAGCTATGCCTATGATCGCCTTGGTGCTGATCCAACCGTGGCCCAGAATGGTTTGAAGCTCAATGACGAGTTTGGTTTGATTTCAGAAAACCTGGTGAAGAAGCTGGCCACCAATGGTGACCCAGGTATAGAACCAAGCATCGCTGATTCTCGCAGAGACTTCTCGCCTGAAAGTCAGCGCGCCATGTCTAACATGAGCCGTATGACTCCTGGTTCGCAAGGCAGTATGTCGCGTGGCGATGTAGAGCGCCAATTCCCACCACGGGATGTGCCTACACTGCCTGGTGAAACAGATAAAGTTCAAGATACAAAGAACGCTGTAGCTGGGATGTTCAATCCTGATAAAGCTGCACCGTATGAAACTGTGCGGGTTCGCAACAATAACTATGAAGTCGGCCGCTATGGCATGAACTATCCAGTCATGCGTGACTACTTCTATGGTTTGGGCGGCTTTGACCTTGATGAGATGGATGAAGATGGCTTTATTGCCATGCTCGGCAAGCTAGACAAAGACGGCAAGCTACCTAAGTCGTTCAAGAAATTCAAGAAGAAAGATGGTTCCTTCGACAAAGAAGCTATCGGCAAATTCCTGAAATTCGCTAAAGGCATGAAGGAAGGCCATAAAGAGGGCCAACCAGAAGGCGTTACAGCGGCTGATGTCAAAGCCAACCTGCCTAAGGAAATGCAAGAAGAAATGGCCATGAGCCTGGTTGAGAAATACAACAAGGCTGGTGGAGACAGCGCTGGTAAGACAGCTTTGGCCTTCCACTTGGGCAAAGGACCAGATCAATTCACCCAATCAGACCTGAGCGACAAAGGCAATCAAGAGTATATGCGCTCTGCTGATCGCTTGGCTCAGTTGTCTGGCGCTCGTCACGGTATGGGCGAGAACGATCGCCTCGACTACAAAATCAGTACTGACGGCACTTCGATGGACGCTAAGATCGTTAGTCGTGCCTTCAGTCATGCAAATAGAGTGGGTACGACTGGTTGGTGCGCTAGAGAGTTTCAAATTGCTTGGGCTAATACTGCACCTGAACTTGTTGGTTCGGGCGACGGTGTGCAGATGACTAGAGCCTTCCAGCGTAGTGATAAGTTCCAACAAGTTGATTGGCAGACTGCTCAAGAAGCTATGCGCGGTGGTAAAGCGGTTGCCGTCACTAGAACCTGGGACCCTTCAGTGGGCGACACTTCTCGCGGTGGTCACGTGGCTACTTTGGCTATGCAGAACGGCCGCATTATGGAAGCAAGTGATCACGTCACTCAGTTCAACAAGAACAACGGTCGCTACCAAACCAACAAAGACAAGTTCTTCGTCTATACCGGTTAGATTCTGGAGTAGCGTAACCTGCACTCAGGGCTTGAATTAGCCTTGGTTGGTTTTTTTGTCTGCGGCTTTCGCTTTAAGTCAAATCTTTTATTTCGAGGTTGTTGACGTCGCCTCTAAACATGCACATCTTGCTTATTTGTTGAGCAGGAAGGCTATCAATTTGTTTTTTGACGTCTTTCTTTTTCGCCTGGGTAATTACTGAGTATTTTTCGCGCAGGATAGTGGCGGCCTCGGCTACCATGGCTAAATCATCTCTGCCGCTATCGAAAATTAGAGCAATTCTCTCCACCGTTGATGGTGGCACAAATTGCTTGTCGCTGAGAATGCCGATGATGCGTTCGAAGCCAATTGAAAATCCACAAGCAGGAACATCGCGACCGGACATTTTGCCCACCATCTTGTCGTAACGCCCGCCACCAGCGATTGAATAGTTGTAGCCAGGATATCTGATTTCAAAAATCGGACCGGTGTAATAACCCATGCCGCGCACCAGGGATGGTTCAAATTGCACTTTGAATTTACCGTTGGCTGTTTTTGAAACCACCGAAACTATGTTCTTGAGAAGCTTTACCACTTCTTCATCGGCACTGATTTTTACTGCTAAGAAGTCGAGCTGGTCCTCTTCTTTGGCTAGCTCGCCTAAAAGTTGGTTCAGGGCAGCTATAGCGCTTTCAGGATGCCCGTCTTTTGTTAGCTCTTTGGCGACGCCATCAAGGCCAACTTTGTCTAGCTTATCGAGGGCAATAAAGACGCTGTCAAAACGGTCTTCAGCAAAACCACAGTGCTTAGCAATGCCAGAGAGCATGCGGCGATCGTTTATCATAATAGAGAAGCCATCAAAGCCAAGTTTGACCAGGGCTTCAGAGGTCGCTTGTAGCAGTTCGATTTCAGCGATTTCGTTTTTGACACCAAAGATATCAATATCGCATTGCGTGAACTGTCTAAAGCGTCCTTGCTGAGCGCTCTCGGCCCGCCATACAGAGCCGATTTGAATAGACTTGAAAGGATTAGGCAGGTTGTTCTGATTGTGCGAGTAGAAACGCACCAGAGGCACTGTCAGGTCGAAGCGTAAGCCCATGTCGGAGAGCTGGTGCGGTTCTACTCGCTCTGCAGGGTTGGTGTCGCAATTCACTGCTTCAATCAATGGCTGCAGAAGCTGTCCTTGACTCTTTATTCTGTTGATTTCTTTGTCAAGCTTGTCGCCGCGCTTCAATACTTCAAAAATTAGCTGCAGATTTTCGCCGCCCTCTCCTCGTTTTAGTAGCCGGATGTTTTCTAAGCAAGGTGTTTCAATTTTGGTGAAGCCAAAGCGCTCATAGGTAGCGGTAATTATTTGCGTGGCCCAGTCGCGTAGACGTACTTCGGCCGGGGGGAAGTCACGCATGCCGCTGAGTGGGGCTGAGCTAATTTGAGTGTCGGTGGCCATGTGGTTCCTTCTTAGAGCGAGGGCTTAGGTCTTGAGCTTAGGGCAGTGTCATGCAATAGAGAGGCAAGCTCTATTGGAGCCGCTCCCTGTGAACGCATACAAGAATACTGCAAATTCGGATTTTATTTATACTATCTAGTTTAGTATAATGAGGATTTTAAAAATGTCCAAAGAGAAAACGAGAATACCTAGGATGCCACAATGAAGTAGCACCCTAGGTATCTTTTGTCCTCGTGAGAGAGCAGCCAATCGTTATCTAGGCGATTCTAGGCGATTGGCTGCTCGGATTGATGGTGGTTACCAGAGAGCCCTTTCGGCCTCGACGCGATGAGCGAAAGTCTTCCGGGCGCGTGGCGCTGGCGAAGATTTGGCGCTCTCGACGAAGAGAGGAGAGGTGCCCGCTTGGTTGTTTTCGGGAGAAGAGCTCTTCTGCTCTTCGGTGTCCTGTGCGGAATTGATTTCGTTGGTGTTGCTGGTCATAAGCTATAAGACCCCTTGATGGTGGTTAATTAGTTTGTTTATCCTTGATGGTTGGCGCTCCATCCGAATGAAAAAAGAAGCGCAGTCGAAGCCCGTCCGTTGAAGGAAAAGCCCTGGCTGCGCCTCTTTCAAAGTTTGTCTCTAGGCCAGTTTTTCTTGCTTTTAAACTAGAGTGCCGATTTTTTGCAGAAAGAGTTCAGCTCAGCTCAGGGCTGAGGGTGAACTGCTAGATGCTGCAAGAGCCGCCGTCGCCGTGGCAAAGGGTCATGCGCGCTTGGCGCAGTTGACCTTCGGCCTGAGCGATTGCAGACTCGGAAAACTTGATCAGCTCGTCGACGCGAGTGATCTTGCTGTTCAGGTCGATAGGCAGCTCGACGACGACGCGCGGTGCTTCGCAGCTGGTCTGTGCGGGCGGTTGCGGGGTGCCGGCTTGCAGCTGCTCGAACCACTTGTTCGGGTCAGGTGCAGCGCAGGTTGTGCAGCCAGGCTTGGCCGAGAAGTCGATCAGAGGTTCGTCGCCGTTGACTTCGGGGATGGGGCCAGAGTGAGCCTTGAGCGGGCTCAGTGCGGCGACATCTTCGAACGAGACGACGGTGACTTCGAGCTTGATCGATTCACAGCGCAGTGCTTCGAGTGCCGATTGGTTGACCACCGTGTCTGCCGCTTGCGACAGATTGGTGGCGGTGACGGAGTTGGCGCGAGCACGACTGACAAGGGCAGTAGCTGCCTCGTTGTTGGCCGAGCCCACTTGCTTTTCCAGCCCGCTGAGCAGAGATTGCAAGTTGACCAATCGCTTTTTCAAGCGCGTCAGTTGTACGGGAGCAGCGTTTGTCCCTGGGTAGGATTGTTCGCCGGGATACATGGTTTATTCTTCCTCAGGTTTGTCATCAGCTCTCGGGCAATAGCCCAGAGGGTTGAGACCTTTTTGCGTGTTGCAGGAGGTACATTGGCCGTTGAACATGATCTGCTTGTACTTCTTGCAGCATGGACAAGTACCAGTGTCGGGGCCGATCAGGCTATGCCCGCAAAGGGTTGTCGGCGGCTTGGTGTAGTCCAAGTCGATCAGTGCGTGATTCGTCATTCGTGAGTATTTACCTTTACTGGTTGTTGGTCACTGAGGGGGATGATTGCTGCACGCTAGCGCTAGGGTAAGCACGGTGGTCAATCATCACCGCCAATGATGGGATGAAGATGTCTGTTGAATGTTCGTGGGTTGATGGTTTGGAAAGTTTGGTTGGAGGTCCGGAGGAAGAGAAGGAAAAATAGCTTCATCAGCCTATGAAACTTCCAGCCCGTGTTTCAAATCCAAGCCCTGGTGCCCGTTACGTAATGTTTGCATATAATTCGTGGTGCAAAAGCATATTTTAATTTTCTCGACCACTTCTGTCTGACTGCGCTAAGTCTCGCTGTCGTTGGGTTTTCGGAGGTATGACTGCTGTCGAGTTTGAGGCAAATATTTCTTTTTCGCTGACAGAGAACTGATTAAGACAAGCTTAAATCAACGGTCTTGTCTCTTGACGCTAGCGAGAGCGCGCGAGCTAGCGTATAACTCGCCTTCCTCTTGGCAATTTTGAAAGTTATGCAGTATGCGGGTTTTGGGAGATGGAACTTTTATGAGTTGTAGCCAATTTATAGTTCCTTTAGGAACGGCTGCGTGCCTGGCGAGAAGTCTAAGCCTGGCGCTGTTTACACTACGGTTCCTGACGTCAAACATTTTCGCAAAGTTGAGTCTTAATCAACTTTGACAGTGCTTCTTTAGTGGTTTTTAGCTCAACCTCGCTCAGGGGTTGAAGCAACTTCTTTTGCACCTTTTCAGTAATGCGTCTAGCATGAGTAAGGGTTTTGCGACCCTTTGGTGTAATCAATAGCTGATACTTGCGCCGGTCATTTTCGTCTTTGTGGCGCATCAGCAGTTCGCGCTCTTCTAGTCTGTCCACGATGTCTACCATTGAGGTGCGGTCAATACCGTTGCGTATTGCCAGCTCCTGTTGCGTTTCGCTGGCTTGATTCTCAATCATGCGCAAAATTACATACTCTTGAAATGATAGTGACAGCGGCTTCAGGCCGTCGGCAACAGCGTCGCGCATTAGTCGGGCAGCTTTGTTCAAGAGAAAGCCGAGATTGTCTTTCAAATTATCTGGAATTGGAGCTTCGATGTCAGTGGCCATAATGTTCTCCAGATTCAAAGCTGCAATTAGTTGGCGGGTCAACTAATCAGTAATTCGAACTAATGCCTACCTAATATATAAGTAGATGGGCGATTGTCCCCGATTATGAGATTGGTTTTATCTAAATATGGAATCATTACCTGGGTACCTGCGTCTATTGATGCATGAAGGAAACAAGTGCTTTGAAGGAGCCAAGTGATGAACAAATTTACCCCCCTCGCATTATCAGGTTTGCTTTTTTGTGCTCTCCCAGCCATTGCAGATGATTCCGCTTCTACTGGTAGTGCACGCGCTCAAACAGCTGTTAAAGTCTGTGCGCCGGGTTCGATGCATGAAAAACTAAAATTGACTAGCGAGCAAGAAGACAAACTTAGTTCTATTCGTGATCAGTACAAATTAGCAACCGCCCAGAAAAAAGCCGAGTTAGAAGTGGCTATGGGCCAACAACGTCAGCTAATGTCAAAAGCTACTATTGATAAATCGGCTGTGCTGGCGCTGCAAAGCAAGATCAATTCGCTTAGAGACGATTTGTCTAATGCCCGCATAGACATGGCTTTGACTGCATCAGCGGTGTTCACTCCCGAGCAGCGCGAAATGTTTGCAAAATTTGGTCATGGTCGCGGTCATGGTGGGCCTGGTATGCATAAGTGGGGCGGTCACAGACCAGGTGGGCCGATGGGCGGACCTGGTGGCGGCTGGGAGCATAGGGGTGTGAGCGCAAACGGTTAGTTTTAAAAGGTCGTAGGTTTTACAAAAGCAGAGGGGTTCACCCTCTGCACAGGAGAGAGTCATGAAGATCAAGGCAGCTAGTTTGTTTGGAGTTTCCCTGGCACTAGCAGTGATTGCGTTTGCTGCACCCGCTCAAGCCCGAGACAACAATGGTTATGGTAACTATTTGAGCAGTGGAGTTAGTAGTAACTTCGGTGGCAGAGGCGGTGCTTGTGATCGCGATAATGATGGTGATGGTGGTCATCATCGTCATGGTCAAAGAGCGTTTGGTGGCCAGTTCCAGAATCAATACGGCAACCAGAATCAGTATGGTAATCAGAATCAAGTAGGAATTTATCCCAATAGTCCATTTGGTGGTAATACCGCCTATGGTTACAATCAAAATTTTGGTTATAACGGTTTTGGTAGTAATCAATCGCTCTTGAATCAAGTAACCCAGATTCAGCAACAACTCTCTGCCGGCAACTTGTCTTCTCGTGATCGCAATAAGTTGGTGAATAGGCTAAATAAATTGCAAGCTCGTTTAGGCAATCAAAACTATGGTTCGAATGGCTACAACAACGGCATTCTCAGCAATTTACGCAATCAGTATTTGAATAACGGCACGTTCAACACTGGTTCCCTCAACAACGGTCTGGGCGTGAATGGTCTGGCTAATGCCGGTTATGTCAATCAAGTGCGCGGCATGCTTGGATTCTAGGAAAAGCGAAGGAATCTAAAGTGGTTGATCTAGGTCGACGGAAGCAATTCCGTCGACTTGGCGTTTTGGAGAATTCACTGCGATCAGCTAAACTGGGTGACTGAGTTTCGAGGCCCTTGCTGTGAAAGCTTTTCGCACATTATCTGTTTTGTTGATCGGGCTTGGCTCATTCTGTTTTGCGCAGCCCAATTTAGCTGGAAATGACTCAGCTGACGTGATCTACCGCTTCCCTAATGTTGCCAACCTGGGTGCTTTAGAAACGCGTCTTGGCGATCACCCTGGCGCCGTTGCTCTTGACCGCATAGCCAGTCGGCGACACAAAGTAGCTACAGCTATGGGTGTTGTAAAACTCTCAGCGGCAGACAACCGAGGTGTCTACTTTGCGCCTGGCATAGCCTTAATCCGTCGTCCAGAGCTAATAGATGCCATATCTCCCGACAATATTCAGGGTTTCTACTTCTCTTTCACATCGACTGGCGATTCTGAAGATGCGATTGCAGATGGTCTTGTAGCCAAGATTTCGCATCTTAAAAATCTGCGAACGATTAAATTGGGTCGTTGTGATGTCTCTGATCTTGGTGCCAGAGGTATCCGCAATTTACCGTTTTTGAAGAGTTTAGATCTTAGCTACAGCCTGGTTTCTAATAAATCACTTCCTGTTATTGGCAAGTTAACCGGTCTGGAAGAACTGACCCTTAATAGCGTCGACCTATCAAACGCTGATTTTTCTCACATGGGCCGCCTGTCAAAGTTGTCTGCTTTGTATCTGCGGAATTCTCAGGTTACTGATGCCATGATCAACGCTCTTAAGCCAGGTAAGAGTTTGAGTGTAATTGATTTGGGTAATAACAGCGCCATTACTGATGCATCGTTGCCTGCGCTGGCGCTTTTGCCTAATCTCAAGACCGTCAATCTTTCAGGAACTTCAGTGAATGTGCGTAGCTTGACGAAACTTGCTCGAATTAAATCTGTGGTGGTTTCTCGACGTGACTTGAAAGGCGCTAGTTTGGCTAGTTTGCGTAAATCAATTCCGAACCTGACTCTTGACATCCGGGATGAGCAGGCGGGTATGGGGAACAGCCCAGGTGCCGAAGAACTCCATTTGTTTGCGCCGACAAGGTATTAGTGGTTTTGTATGTCCAGAAATGCTGCCTCGCGGGTATATATAACTGGTAGTTACTAGAGCCCCTGAAACCCCAACCAGATGGCAATCGACGTCAGACAGTTACCAAAAGATGGCGGCGATGATAAAAGTTCGCCTGACGTTTCTGCGGCAACTAAAGCTGTTCACGAGATAACCGTCAAAGATCAAAAAGCCCAGGCTGCTGCTGCTAAAGGTGACTCGGCTGTTTTACCTGTGGTTAAAATCGATGATCTGACCAAGCCAGCTAAACCCGCTGATGCTGCTGAGAAACCGATTGATCGGGTGGCCTTAGAGAAAGACGCTGTGGCACTTAGGCAGGCCACTGGCAACGATAATTGGGTAGCTCGCTGGGCTGACAAAGACAAGATAGTTGACTTGCTCAAAGGTCATACAGCTGCAGAGCTTAAGGTGCTTAACGGCATCTACAAGATGAAATATGGCGTTGGTCTTGAGCAAGAAATGTCATTCATGACCGGCTCTGACAAAGCACGTTTGACGGCTGTTCTGCACAAGAAGGACGGTAACGAAAACACCATAGCGGCTGACCGCATCAATGTTGCTTTGACCGAAAGAGGCGAATGGACCGGTCGTAGCAATTCCATCATCGAGAAAGATCTGCGCGACAGTTTGCGCACAGCCAACGCTGAGCAAGTAAAGCAAATTTCTGCTGAGTACCAAGAGCGCCATGGCAAGCCGCTGGCTCAAGCAATTGCTCAAGATCAAAATCTTACCCCTGCGACTAGAGAAGCTCTGATGATTTACCTTAAGGGTAATGATAAGCGTGCTCCCGAAGATTTTGTCAAGCTTACTGCTGCCGCTCTAAAGTCGGAAGATTTGCAGTTTTTCAAAGAAGTGATGAAAGATGCCAGCCCACAAGAGCGGCAGTCATTCATAGCTGGCGGTGGCGACAAGCAAATGAGAGCAGCCTGGTCTGGAGCTGACTTAACCCAGGCTCGTGATTTTAGTGCTGATGGTAAGTTGTCTACGGCTACACAAGTCAAAGAAAATACAGGCACTGTCTGGGATAACAGTAAGGGCATCGAGTTAGCCCTGTCGCGCATGACTGACTCTGAGCGCAGCGATTATCGCATCGGCAGACAGTTGAGCGGTGATAGTAGTCCGCTTAGCGCCCAAGATAGTGAGCGCCTCAAGGCGATGTCTCCGGCTGAAAAAGCTAGCGCCACAGGGCAATATCACACTCTCAGAGCCAGTTTAGAGGCAGCAGGCAATGCCACTGAGTTGGCCCGTTGGGAATCAATGATCAATGTTCGTGGCGGCTCTATTGCTGCCACCCTCGATCGCCACCGGGGCACACTTTGGAATGATTCGGCCGCTGATATTGGCACCTCTATTGAGAGCATGTCGAAAAAGGACTGGGAAGCAGCCAAGAACAATCCCGCTGCTCGCAAAGAGCTTGAGCAGATGCTCGATAGCCTCAACCAGTCTGAGAAAGATAAGCAGTCATTGCTGAAGATCTTCGATCAAAAAATCAGTGCCAAGACTTACGAAGAATCGGTTGATACAGGCAAAGTCTCAGTCGTTGAGCGCATGGACGAAAAATGGCACTTTTATCGCAATGACCAGGGTGCCATGCTCGAAGCTGTTTCTGGCATGTCCAAAGAAGATAGAGAGCGTTACAAGAGCGACAGCAAATTCAAAGCTGAACTTGATCAAAAAGTCGATAACTACATGTCTGGTCAAGCACGCGACGAAGCTCAGAAGATACTAAAAGCTGTTGAACTTGGTGAGAAGCCAGTATCTACTATTGTGACAAAGCTGACTCAACATGCAGCTGATGCTTTTGTTGATGAGGGCAAGGCTATTCGTGATATTCGCGATGCTTTCTATGCCGATCCAACTCTTAGAAGTCGCATTAATGAACCCAAGACTGACGCTGACCGAGCCCTGGCTGCTGACTTTAAAAAGGCCGGAGAGCAGGCTTTGGGCAAAGACATGTATCAAGAGTATGTGGGCGAATTGCTCAAAACTGGCTCAATATCTGCCGATAAGATGACTCGACTCTCTAAGGGAGTGTTCTCTGACGATGAAGTCACAACCTACGAAGATATTGCTAAAGCGCCAAAAGCAGAGCGTGACCGCTTAGGAAATGACATTGCCTATCAAAACACAGCTTTAGACCATCTCAATAGCGACGAGCGAAAAATTGCTCTGGCTGCTGCTGAGCAAGGCGAGTATCGTAGTGAAGACAAAATTAGGGCGCTCATTTTGGGCTTTGGTGGTAGCAAAGAAATCGTCGAGCAGCTCAAGCAAGTGCCCACTGAGCAATTGAACCAGCTAAAAAGTGACTATGCTCGCAAGTATGGCAGCAGCTTTGAAAGCGACTTGATGGCTAAATTAGGCGGCCAAGAAATGGCAGAGGCCCGCCGTGTTTTGACAGCCGATAAGTCACTAGCCGAGCGGGTCAACGTTGCTCGCGATGAGTCTTACTCTACTCGCAGTGGCATTGGTGCAGGATTTGCTGATTGGGTTAGTGCTACTGGCAAACAGTCAGATGACGCTTTAGACCAAATGCTGCAAACCGCTGCAGAGGCTAATCGCAAGGGTGAAGTGGCAAGCCCCGAGCAAATGAAGAATATGCTCGATGACTTTGCTACTGCTATTGATAATCATCGCGAAACCAAGAGTGCAGCCGCTGATTACACCGCTGACGCTCTCATCGCCGGTGGCGCCATTGCTAGCGTGATTGCCACTGGTGGTACTAACTTACCGCTTGTCGCAGCGCTGTTGGCTGCAGGTGGAGCCGCCACTAAAGTGGGCAGCAAGGCTGTTCTTATGGGGTCCGATTATGATTTCAAGCTGAGCACAGTTGCTAAAGATGCTTCGGTTGGAGCTTTGACTGGCGCTACGGCGGTATTTGGTCAGGCGCAATTAGCGGCAGTCTTCAAGGTCGGTCAGCAGGCGGCTAAAACAGCTGCTACTGCTACTCTAAGCAGCCTTGCTAAAGAGAGCGTAGAAGTTGTGGCCAAGCGTGCAGGCATTGAGCTAGCTGAAGGTGTCTCTGGTAAGCAGCTCTTCGTTGCTGGTTACGAAAAAATCTTAAGCGAAGGCACTGAGACCGCTATGCGCAACTTGCTGGCCAATGGAGCCAGAAAAATTGAAGAGAAATCTTTTGCTGCAATAGCTGAGCGCGTGGTTGATGCTGGCATTCAAGGGCCACTGAGAGAAGCTGCTGTGGCCAGCGTGCGCAAAGAGTTGACTGAGCAGGCAACCAAAGAGTTTGCCCGGCACACTGCCAACTGGCTTGTTTACCAGGGTACTGCTCAAGGGTTGAATGCTGGAGCTGGTGCGGCAGCTAACACTGGTACTGGCGTCTTAGAGGGAGCCGCCGCCTGGGATTCGAGTAAGGGATTAGGTAGCAACCTCTCTAGTGTTGGTCTGCATGCCTTTAATTCATCTCTTGCCGGTGCTGGTGGCGCCTTGTTCTTCGGAGGTGTGATCAAAGCTGGTGAAGTTGGATTTAGCGGCTTAAGTCGTGTTAGAGGGCCAGAAGTAGCACGTTCTGAGTTTAGTCTGGCACCCGAAGTTAGACCCGGCAGCGATATTAGACCAATTGGTGAAGTCAGGCCTGGCAGTGAAGTTCGGGGTCCAAACATTGCTCACGATCTGCCTTTGCGAGGACAGATTGATTTTTCTCCTAGTATGGCTCTGGCTGCCATTGAGACTCATCCACGCACTAGTGGTGCGACAGTAGATCAATTGTGGATGCCTGCTCGCGAGATGGAGAGAATGGCTCCTCATGAGCGTTTGGCTTTGGTGCGCGAGCTTGGTAAAGACATTACACCTCTCAATACTGTTGCCAAAGCCGGTCAGTTTGTTGATGGCATTGAAGCCGCCACAAAGGGCTGGACGCAAGATTTCTCGCATTTGACTAAGGCCTTTGATGAAGCTTATGAGCGATTTCAGGTCACCGGGCAGAAAATCAATGCTCTTGTTGATAGATACGGCATGCCCTGGCGTGATGGTGAGTTAGACACTGCGGCAATGGCAGCCAGCATGAAAGGTCATCCAGAGGATCTGTCTGTTTTGAGAGCCTATATTGCAGATAGGCAGGCTTATTCAGATGTGGTCTCTATGCAGAACAAAGTGCTCAATCAAAGAGTAGGTGATTTGCAAAAGGCCATGGATGCTTTCACCACCGCCAATCAATTGCCACATGTAGAAGTTAAGTCTGGCCGTAGCGCAGCTATGGTGGGTAAGGCCGCTACCTATAACGATGGCACAATCACCCTTAACCCAGATAATCTGCTAGCTAAGGAACGCACTCTTGATGTCTTTGAGTCTTCCTACCATGAATTGACTCACCATGAGCAGAGATTCACTGTGGGTCGCAGCCTGGCCGATGAGCTACAGATTGGCGCCAAGGCAACAGATGAACAAGTAGTGCACTTCAAAGCCTACTATGAGCACAAGACCAAGCAAGCTATGTCAGAGGCACAGGCGCGGCAGTTGCTTGATGCTCGATCTAAGCTGAGCCCGCTCGAACTAAGTCCTGAGCAGACATTGCGAGCAAATAATATTGAAGCGGCCTTCCGTAAGAATGCCCCTGCTGGTGAACAGCTTGTGGCCTTGGGTAACGACTTCCGGGCTGTCAAAAGCTATCTCAAACCCTTCCAGATTGGCACAGATCCTAATGTTGCCTATAAGCTTTTGACTAAGATTTTCGAAGGAAAAGATGAGCTATTAGTTAAGCGCTTGTTCGGCAGCACCACTCCACCAGCAGAAGCACAAGTTTTTTATGGCAGGCTCATAAACTCTCTTGAGGGTCGCGGCAATACCTGGACAAAGAGTGATGCTGCGGCTGCTGCTAAGTATTTGAAAGAAACACTAGAGACAAGGCTGATAGATATTAATGCTAGTCGTCGTAGTGTCTACGCCGACTATATGCAGACCCACGAAGTAGATGCTTTCTTGAGTGGTCAGCGCGCCCGAGCTCAAGCTATGGAGCGTGGCCATCAGCCAGCTAGAGAGATTCGTGCGGCGAACAATCGGGCCAATGCAAATGCTGAAATCGAGTATCTTTTAGATAATTCGTTCGAGAGTATCGGTCGCCATGTCGGTCAAGATGCACCAGCGGTAAAGCCACCTCGGCTCTTCATTGAAGGTGGTCAGGGTGCGGTCAGTGACTATGATGTAAGCACGGATTCAATTATTTTCAGTCATGCTTCAGTAACAGTTAAGAGGCCGGCGGCCCAGATGCAGAGCCAGTTTAATCGTACTGGCAATTTTAAGGACGGAGAAGTACTTTCAATTCGCGGATTGACTGAGGACTTGCCAGGACTGGTAAAGGCTAAGGTTGTGACTGCTAACTCTGAACGAGTCAGTCTGCGTTATGAAGGCCCTTATACGATTTCACGTCAGTCAGTACCAAAGACAAATGAAGAAATCGCTCAACTTGATGCATTTATTGCTAATAAGATTGCGCCAAAGTTAGTGGAGCCAAACTTCAGTGCTCCTGGTAGCGCAGAAGCTCATATTAAGGCGGCTTTGCTTATCGGCGACAATCTCGGTAAAGCTGATGCCAGTGTGCTCAACTACGCCCTGAAAAATAGTACTGGAGACAATCAGTTTAGACCAATTCTCTTCAAAGAGTTAGCAAGGCGGGCGGAAGAAGGTACATTGCCAGAGCGTACAGCTGCTCTGTGGTTTAGCGAAATTGGGCCTGCTCTCAAATCGAATCCTGTTGAGCGAGCCCGGGCTTACAAAGAGTTTCTCGAGTACACTCCTGCCGAGATGCGTGATCAAATCACTAAGAGTGGCGAGGCTAATGAGCTTTTGAAGCGGGCTTTCAACGCTGTTGGTGACGGCAATAGTTGGCCAATTAAAGGCAGTGCTGCTGCTCACTGGGCCACTGGTGATGTGGCTCCAGCAATTAGACAGTTAGAAAAGATCAAAGATCAAGTGTTGAGCAACTCTGATTTCAGGCAAATCAATTCAGGTGGTGACCGCAGTCAGTTGACGATTTGGCACATGCTCAGTAATGAGCGTGACGGTATTCTCGCCAGTTTGAAAAGAGATAAGCGAATTAGCCCAGATTGGCAAGTTTATCCCACTGAGGCTAAGTCTCCGTTGGATAGAGCTGGCGGCGACTACCTGTTAGTTAACACCAAAACTGGTGATTTCCACTTCTTAGATGCCACATCGAATCCACAAAAATCAAATGTATTTGCCTTGCGTGAACCTGGTGTAATTCGCACTGACAATGGTTTGTTTGATATATCTGGTGCGCTCAAGACTGATGATCCAAGTTCGACGGTGGCTGCTCAAGCTGCCAACTTTAAGCCTAATCTTGAGGACCAAATATTGGCCATGACTGGGCGTCCATCGGCGTTCCGTCTAGGAGCAGATGGGCCACCTCTGCCTAGTCTGACCCGTACAAGTGATGCTGATGCTACTACTCAGCTAGGTCAACTGATTGATTGGGCCCGGGCCAAAGCCAAGGCTGCAACCGATTCGCGTGAGCGTGCCGATTGGCTTGATATGGCCAATATTGTAGAGCGTGCCAAAACCTACTCTAATATTCAGGCCACCCAAGTTCAGTCTGCTGAGTTGGGACATAGCCTAGATTCTGTCACTAGAGCTGAACTAATTAACTATGCAATAACGAAGGTCAAGCGCGTGGAATACGCCAGGCCAACTAAGACAACAGCTGTGGCTGATGTTAACATCGGCAAAGATCATACAGTCATGCTCAAGACTAAGGATGGTGGCTACTACAATGGTGGTAATCTCGATGTCAGCATTGAAGCTGCTCGTCGAGAGTTTCTTGATTCCACACGTTTGGCTAAAGCGTTGAGTAATGGCCAGGTTGATGCACTCGGTGGCGATGGCAAGGCGCTCAAAGGGCTCAGCGGTGCTGAGCGGCAGGCTGCCATTGAGAAGCAATTGCGCCTCAACGCTAAGTTCCAGACCAATGTCAAAGCTTTGTCTTCTGTATTCATGAATGATCAAACCGTCATACGTAACGGTGGTGCCACCGGTAATAATCCTGCGGCAATCTTCGAGAACATTGGCAGCCGGCTGCGGGCGCGCAATGAAGACTCGCTACTTGGTCGGCAGTCTGAAGTGGCGGTTAAGCCCGGTGTGGTATCTCAGGCGGTGCCGTCGACTAGAGTGGAAAATCTTGAAACTGGGTTGCCTGAGTCGACAAAGCTATTGAAAGAGTGGAAGGAGCCCCCTTCTCGGCTTGATGCTCCAGCGCAGAATGTCAGCGATATTCTTGATCTGATTATCGATGAGAATAACTCTATTCCATTGACAGAGTTGCCTAGGCTGAAAGCTCTAAGAGATGCCTACAAAGACCCAGCAAATCCAGACCATGCCCGCGCTTTGAAGATGATTCACAATCTGATGCTGAGTAGCTAACTTTGCTGAAGTCAAATTTGATAGTGTTAGCTCTTACTAAGATTGCGCGACTTTTAACCGGCTCAAGGGTAAGATTGGGTTATTATGGCTAGCCATTCAATTTCTTGAAGTAGCTGCTAGGAGCGTCGTGAAGACCACAAGGGTCTCAATATTCAAAACGGCCTTGGTTCTTTCTTTTCTGTGCTTGTCCACTCTCGAGGTGCTGGCAGCAGAAGTAAGACAACCTGTGCACGTCTACTTTTTTACCGGTGGATTCATTGACGTATTCAGTCGGGAAACGGTCAAGAAGATAAAAACGAAAACGCAAAATATTGGGCGAGACTTAGAGATTCCGGTAAAGTTTGAACGACACTGGTTTACCAATTGGCGGTCGGTTTCCAAAAAGATTCAAGCCGATCGCAGCAAAGCCAAGGTGGTGTTGCTGGGACATAGCTGGGGCGCTGCCGGAGCTGTCCATTTGGCTAGAGATTTAGATAAGAAAAACATTCCAGTTGACCTACTGGTGACCATCGACACGGTTTCAGTGCCTGGAGCATCTCAAGCGAGTACTATTCCGGCAAATGTGCGTGTCAATTACAACTTCTATGAAGGAAGCGACCTGTTTTTGCACGGTCTGCGAAATAATAAGCGAAAAGGGTCGAGTTCCGTCGATGGAATTCATAACGTCAAAGTTTTGGTCGGGCCCACTTTCTCACCGCATATGACGATTGATGACAAGATTGAACCGTTAGTTTCGTGTCAGATCAAATTATTGATGCTTGATCAATTGGATCAACTGAACATTCCTGATCAACTCGACAAAAAGCATCTGGCGGAGCGGATAACTGCGCTGGAAGAGGGTCTGACAACAGACTGAATTTGGAAATTTAGATGTGCTGAGCCACCACTGGCAATGGCGCAATTGCCGGTGGTGGCTATAAGCTGTTCTATTTTTTTAGATCAGGGTTGCAGCTCGATTTCGCCGGGCCGCCATGTCTTGTTGAACCATGGCTCTAGCGGACCATACAAGCGCAGGATCATGAACCAACCCTTGCCTGGAATCGTCTGCACCCAGTTGTTCTCTTTTCCAGCGGGTGCTTTGGGTCCGAAGTAGACATCCACCGAGCCATCGGCATTGATCTTGAGCCCCTTGTTCTGGCTACTAACACTCGGCGCCTGCTGGTCAGTCTGCACCATGGAGCGGGTCTGGTTGTCGTAGACGATTACCGACCAGAAATCTTTTACAGGAATGTTCGGCGGTAGGTGCAGCTTGTAGTTCTTACCGCCATCAAAGGGGTTGCCCTTCGCATCTTGCACTGACCAGGGGTATTGCGATCCCTGGCCCACCATCTTCACTTCCATCGCAGGCGTGACGCCGGTGGCAAAGTAATAGTAGAAAGCGGCACCGTCTAAGTTGCTTACACCGGGCGCCGCCTCGAACTTATAGCCACCGAAGAACGGCAAGCGCCAGGCGCTGTTCGGATAGAAATAGGCCTCGTTTGAGCGAATCTTGAAAGCAATGGTCCGCGCAGTCACTGCGCCGATATTCGCCGCATCTGTCAGGATCTTCTTCATCCGTTCATCGGGATTGAATGGCTGCCCTTTGACGATGCCTATTGAGGCGAACAGTCCTAATGTAGTGGGATCAGAGCCCTCCGTTGGCTCCTCCTGGATCACTTGGTTCAGAAGACTCCAGAACGAGTAGTCACCCGGCGCGACGAAGTTTGATGGAATACCAGAGCCGTTGACGAATTTCATTGGCGGTGGGCTAGCTGCGTCGGCCAAGCGATAGATTCGCAGGTTCTTTTTGACTGATTCAACTCCTGGTTTGGTTGAACCGTCGACAACGAAGGCGCGAAATACGAGCCAGTTACCGAAGGTGCTAGGTCGCACGACGTTATACCCCGGCGGGATTTCGCCTTTGAATCCAGGCGGGAGGAGGAGGTACTTACCACCTTCACCCTTATCGGCACCGGTGATGCCAACGTCGGCCACCCACTTGTACCAGAAGTCGTTGACCAAACCCAGCACCTTGGGCGGAATCTCGACTACTAATGGCCCCTTGCTGGTATCGGTCCAGATGAAGTTGTAAATCGTGTTGTCGTTCGCCGTCAGCTCAACGGTTCTGGGATCGACCAGATTCTCCCAGATTATGTTGGTCTGGTTATCGGGGCCGCATTTGCGTATTGATTCGCGCATACCCGCCTGGTTTACGATTGGCAGCGCCAAGAGATAGGCTTGCAGCGCCCGTGAACGATCTAGGTTGTTGTAGATCTTGTCAACGGTATCGGCCGACGGGTAGCCATAGTTTAGATTCAAAGTCCCGATCGACGACTCGATCTTGTCAGGGACCGCTACGCCTGGTGCGAAAGGTGTCGTCATCTTGAAATTCTGTGCGGAGGCGCTCGTGGCGAATGCGCTGGCTAAAATTGCACCAAGCAGTGCGTGTCTTGTCATGTTCTCGTCTCCTTCTGCGCCGCAGTCGCTCATCATCCCAAGGTTTTTAGCTCAATATGTTACCGCATCTCTCAATCCGGTTGTCACCATAGAGATGTCAGCAAAACTCCAGCCCCAGAAAGACTTCCAATCTTGCTAGGGGAATGTCGTATCCACGTCTAGGCATACGCTCAAGGATATCGGCTAAGATAATGCCATGTTTCATCCGCGTATTATTCACAAGGGCCTCGCTCTGGCATTGATTCCGCTAGCGTTCAACGTCATCTGGATCGCCCTACTTTCTTCATCCCTTTTGCGCGCCGAAGCTCTTATGGCACGTGAGCACAGTCAAACCACAATTCTGACGCATATCAACAAAGCAACAGGCTTGATCTTTAGTTCGTTCGGTCAGTTGGCCAGTTTCGCTTCTAACGGAAGTGAAGGTCACCGGGCAAAGGCAGAAGAACTCAACGACGAGGCCCGCAAAGAAATAATCTCCCTTAGCCAGTTGGCTGAAGGAGATAGCAAATTGCTAAACTTGCTGCACGAGCTGACCGCGACAATTGACGAAGATAGCCATGCTCTGGAAACTTTAAAGGTTCAGCCAGAAGAAGCCAACGTACTTTCACGAGTCAAGCGGCTAAGAAATCTAGTCAGGCAAGGTGGACTTAAGAACACCATCTTAATGTCAATCATGAACGACAAGCAAGCAGAACTAGAGCTAATCAGGCGCAGTGAGGAAGAAGCAGCGGCGTATGCGCACGCGGTGGTAGTAGCAGGACTAATCTCAAACTTTGTTTTGGCTCTAGTGCTGATTCTTTTGATCGTAAAAGATGTAACAAGCAGATTGCGCATACTTGTAGAGAATGCTCACTTGCTACCGAAAAACACAAAGTTGATTCGCCAGGTCGGCGGCCATGACGAATTGAGCGAACTCGACGAAGAAATTCATGCTGCCAGCCGTCAGTTGATTGAATCGGCCGACCATCGCCGCGGGCTTATGCAAATGATGGCACACGATTTAAGAAGCCCGCTGGCGGCATCCATGGTATCACTTGAGATTTTGCAGCAAAATCAAAAAGAACTTACTGCTGCTGGGGAGAAGCAGATTAGGTTAATCGGCAACAATCTAAAGACCTCAGTAGAACTCATCAATGATTTGCTTCTATTAGAGAGTCTTGAAGTTGGACATTTGACTCTAGATTGTGGTCCGGAAAATTTGCGCGAGCTAGTTGACGCTGCGACCCTCACTGTTAGCAGTTTAGCCATGCTCAAGAACATTGAAATCAAAAACGAAGTTAGTAAAGAATACGCAAACATAGACCGCAATCGCATACTGCAAGTAGTAACTAATCTACTTTCGAATGCCATAAAGTTTTCGCCATCACGAGGGTTGATTAGAGTTGTAAGTGCAAAGCATGAGGGTGAAATTGAAATAACTGTCATGGATAGCGGTCGTGGCCTTGCGCCCGAAGAGAAGGCCAATTTGTTTCAGAAATTCCACCAGACCAATGAAGGTAAAAAGGCTGGCGGCTCTGGTTTGGGTCTAGCCATATCAAAACTCATTATTGAATCACATGGTGGCACAATTGGTGTCAATAGCGAGCTGGGAAAAGGCTCAGAATTTTGGTTTTCAGTTCCAATCGAGCGGCCTTCTGACTATTGATCTGATTCAACCACATAACCGGAGCCTACTACAGTTTTTATAAAATCCTTCTGGTCTATTTTGGAAAGCTTATTTCTCAGATTGCCTATCCAAACTTTGACCGTTTCAGCTGAAGCGTCAGTATCGGAAGGCCATATCGCATTGAACAACCGCTGGCCGGTGTAAGGTCGATCGGGATGGCGCATAAGAAATTCCAGTAGCAGGGCTTCTTTTGGCGTTAGCTGTATCTGTTTGTTATTGGCTGTGGCAATTCTCTCGACTGGCCTAAAATCTAACTGATTGACTTTTAGTACAGTCGATTCGATTTTAAGTGAGCGCCGCATTACACTGCGCATGCGCGCCAGTAACTCTCTTGTCTCAAATGGCTTCACCAGATAATCGTCACCGCCTGCATCTAGTGCATCTTCCTTCTTACTTATATCGCTTTCTGAGGTAAGAAAAATGACATGGCTCATACCGTGTGTCTCACGATACTTGCGGCAGACCGTTAAGCCGTTCATGCCTGGTAGATTCCAGTCGAGCAAAATCAAATCATATTCAAAGGTAGAAAGTAGCTGAATCGCGTCTTCGCCTGTCGTAGCCACTTCAACAGTTAGCTGTTGAGCCAATAAACAGTCTTTTAGAGCTTCGCCTAAAGCCAAATCATCGTCAACAATTAGCACTTTCATAAAAAACGACCACAAAGCTGATTCGATATTGTAAGGCTATTACCAAACGATTTGCAAAACGCCCAAATATCTAGCATTTCAGGCTTTACCTCGATTTTACCCCAGGACCACTATCTTCATTGCATCCCCAACGGAGCAACGAAGATGGACAGAGTTCAAAATATTGGAACAGTAGACAGATCCGCTGAGGCAGCTGCTGACGCACCATATGAATCGCCCAGCACCGTTGAGCGGCGCAATAGAGGGGAGTTAATCAAGGCAAACTCAGCCGTTGATACTCAAGTCTTAGTAAATAGCGGCAAGCTTCCAGTAGTTCAAATTGATAGTGGCTCTGAGCAACTGGCGGAGAAAGCAAAATCATCTTCAGAACAGAACAGTTGTGATACCACTTACACACATGCAGATTGGGAAGCAGACAAGCTCGCTCTTTCCAAGGCTCTAGAAAAAGCTAATGAAGCCCTCGCTAACAAAGATATTCAAGCTTTCAAAAAATTCTTTGGAGACCCCAATTTATCACCAGACGTTAGACAGGAGTTCATAAAGAGGCACGGTGACGCAGAAATAGAAAGCGCCTTTGGTGAAGATTCAACTAACCGTAAACTTAGTGAAGAGCATCAAGACGCCCTCGAATATGCTTACCACGGCAAGCTTACTGTAACTACTCAAATTGCAAGACAAGAGGGATTTTGGGGCCTGAATGAGTCTGGTGTGGAAGATGCATTGAAGTCAATGAGCCCTGAAGAGCAAGCTATATATCATCAAGGTAAAGGAATTGTCAGCACTAATAACTATAACGTAGTAGGCGAAGAAAAAGAGGCGCTCACTTACTACAATAACGTTAATAGCTCGCTCCATCACGCATCTAGGTACAGTATTTGGGGCCTCAAAAATTCCCCCGATTTTGAACAAGTTGCAAAATGGGAAAGTCTAATTAAAGCTCAGTCCACTCCTGAACCTAAACCGCTAGAAATTTGTGAGGTACAAAAGACCTCTGTTAAAGCTAGACAGCAGGCTAAATTTGAAGAGCAAGAACGAAATGATCAAATAGCTATAGAACAAAGAAAAATTGAGCTAGAGAAGAGGAAAGTACTTGAGGCTAGTTATGAAGAGCTACTAAAGAAGATTCCGGACATGGTACGAGATGCTTCAGCTGATGGCTACCGAGCTGTGGTTGTGCTGAACCTTGGGCCCTCCGTAGATTTGAGGCGACAAGTGTACGGATGGAGCAATACCAATGACTACAGCAACCAGCCCGACGTGGAAAGCTATTCGGAGTCCACTGAAGACAGCCCTGAGAATTTTGTGAAACCGCTGCTCGATGATTTGCAGAAAAAAGTCTATGATCACTTATTGGCCCAGGGTTTGAAACCATATTTATTACTGCGTGATTCGTGGAGTCGTGATTCGTATGGCAACCGTGTAAAGATAGGTGCGGGCGACTGGAATCTAGTTGCTAGTTGGTAATACCAATTATCTCTGCTGTGCAAAATCTTGCACAGCAGAGCACTAGCGTTTGCGATAATCCAACTTTTAGCGCCATTTTTGCTGCGGTTTAATCTAGAGTTTCTAACCTATTAACAAACACCGAGTCTCCAAAGCCTCAAATGGTGAACCTCTTGATTTTATACTATACAAGAGCGTAATTGAACGGCAAAAATTTTAAGACTGCTTTGTCGTAAAGAAACAGGCAGGCTGAGAGCAGAGAGATTTTGCCAAAATCTCTCTGCTCTAGCTGCTTTTTAGTCCGCGTGCTACTGCGCTATTGGCAGTGGCTAGCCTTAGATGTCCTTGGCCTTGCTCTCCATCGAGAACAGATCCTTTCCGCTGGGTGAGGGCGGCAGTTGCTGACGACTGACCAGCTTGAAGGTCTTGCCGTCGAAGTCGTAGGTGTTGATGGAGGCCGATGGCACCCCTTCTTTGCCCAGTTGCTCAAGATCTTCGCCAGCCCATTGCCATTGGCCTACGCTGACGACAGTTTCGTGAGTACTTATCAAGACCACCGCTGATGGTGGCAGAACGTCGATGCGCTCTTTCTGGAAGTCGAGAAAACGCGCCGCGACATCGTGCCAGTTTTCGCCTCCTTCGGGGCGATAGTGCACCTTGCCGACTGTGCGCCGCTCTTGCCATTGGGTCGGGAACTTCGCCGCGCGACCCTTTTTGGTGAGGTCGACGAAGATGCCAAAGTCGATTTCGCGCAAGCGCTCATCCAGCACCAGCTCGATTTTCGTCGGCAGCTTGCTCAGGGCGAATGCGCCGGTTTGGGTAGTGCGCTTGAAGGGCGAACTGAAGCCATAGGTCGGTCTTTCGCTCTCGGGCAGAGAGGCGAAGAAAAGAGCAAGTGCTTCTCCCTGCTCGTCACCGAGTTGAGAAAGCGGCACCGCTGAGTCGGGCAGAAGCTCGGCCGGAACAACCTCGGCATCGGGGTTGTTCATTCGCCAGCGCATGGCAGCGCTTTCACAGTGTCTTAGAACATATATTCGCATGGGTGCTCCATTGTATCGTGTTGGTTTAAGCGCTGGCGCTGCTTTTCGACAAGGCCGCTCGAATGTAGGCGAGAATCTTCTTCTCACCAGACCCGGGCACGAGAATTCTTTTGCTGTTCTTGCCTTTCTTGTCGTTGATGATGTTGGCAGCGAAGCTCGCAAGTTGAGAGAGGAATGTCGCCAGTTGTGGCTGGTTGATGTTTTCAGCGCAGACGCCGAAGTTGTTGTCGCCGACGGCATGAGCGTTGATCTGTTGCTCATAGACCGCCAGCGGAATCAGGTAGGCCGGAATGCCCAGGTACATTGCCTCCGAAACCAGGGTGTGGCCACCGGTGGTGACAATGCCCTGGCATTCGGCCAACACATCGAGGAAGCGAGGGTCACCGTGGCGACGCAGGGTGACGTTGCTGGGCAGCACTGCAAGCAGATGCTGCGGCAGTTCTTTGACGAAGACATGGAAGTGATACTCGGGGGCTGTGGACAGCACAGTGAGTACCTCTTCGTAGCTCTGGACAAAGTCTCTTTGCGACGAGATGTAGACCAGTATTGATCTGGTTTCGCTTCCGCTTCCAGATTTGGATTTCTCCTGCTGGGCTTGGTGGCGCCGCTGCTTCATCGCCACGATGGCTGGCTTGATGATGGGCGGGCAGATGATCACCTTTTCACTGGCAGCACTTTTGCCAATAGCGCGCCGTGGCACGGTGAAGAACGAGCAGGCCAGCCGCAAGGCTGCTTTCGGGAAGAAGAGCCGGAGCCGAGCTACTTCATCGAGGCAGGTCTGGCCAGCGATGGCTTGGCTGTAATCACCTACCAGATACTTGCTCTGCTGGTCGATTGTCACCAGGGGCGTGCCGCTGGCATAGGCGTACTGAGCGCTGACAGGCTCGTAGTCTGAGATCACCAGGTCGGGTTTGCCGATCAGCTTTTGCGTCAATTCCATGGCCGCCAGGTTGATGGCTTCATGGTCAATGCCGCTTGCTGCGATGCGTCTGGCGGTTTCGGCGAAGTCGAGGCCTTGGGCGTTGCCGACGTAGAACGGCACCGAGACAGTCAACACCGTGACATTTTCGCTGTGGCGGAAATGCTCTTCGTAGAAACTTTTGCTTTCGCCGTAGACGAAGAGCACGATGCGATTGTCTTTCGCCAGTTCGTCGAGCAGCGGCAGCTGGCGATAGGTGTGACCCATGCCGATACCACACACTCCATAGAGTATCTTTTTGCTTTTCATAAATCCTCCAGTGTGTGGTTGATGAAGGGTAGTGAGCCTTCCAGCTCCCAAACCGGTAAGTTCGTCAGCGCTTGGGAGAGCTCGCTCGCCAGTCGCTTGCTGACGCTGCTGGGCGGGCTGCCAGCAAAGACGAGACGGCCGCCGGCTAAGACGATGTCGGCATTGACGGCATCGAGGAAGAAGGGGTAGAGCTTATGCAGAGCCGAGAGAGCGCTGAGCTGCCGTGACTTTTCGGCGCCGTCGTTGAGACGCGGCAAGCTGATCAGGGTCACTGCCTGTGGTGCGGGGTCGGCATAGAAGCGCTTGCTCAGGCTGAAAGCAGAACGCCCTTCGTAGCCAACTTCCTCATTTTCCAGCGCTTCCGGCAAGTGTCTGGCCAGGTCTTCTGCCCTGGTGGTGATGGTGCGGGTGCCGGCGACGGCAGTGATAGTTGCAGGGTCTTCTTTGCTCGAACCAGGTGTGATTCTCACCAGGGTACGGTTGCCAGAGAAGACTTTGTAGCCGCGTGCTAGAGCGCTCAGCGTTACTGCTGTTTTGCCCACACCGGAATGGCCGACGATCAGGCTCAATTGCTTTTGCTGATTCTCCAGGCAGGCAGCGTGGACGCAGTAGAGACCTAGCTTCAGCCACTTCTGCCGGGCAATGCCGTAGGTGAGGAAGATCAGGTCCATCAGGGCGTCGCCAGTACTCGGCGTGAAGAAGGTATAGCTTTTACCGTTCTTGCTCAGCGACAATCTCGGCTTGCTTGACTGCTGCAGGGCGATTGTGACCAGGCCCTTCTCTCTTTTCTCGCTGAGATCAGCTAGCTCGACGCCTGGTAGATAGGCCCCTAACAGCAGACACGCCGCCGGGTCAGCGAAGAGCGGCTGGGGCAGGTCGAGCAAAACTTGCAGTGCACCAGGCAGCCGCAAGAGATACTGATGTTTGGCGCTAGACATTTTGTACCTCCTTTCGGCTTACTGGGTGACTGGTTTGAGTATTGGTTGGAGCGCAGCTTTGCTGATAGACCAGTTCGGCGACATGCTGAGCGCCACCTGAGCCGAACCGCTCTACGAGTGCCGTTAGGCGGCTGTTTTGCGGCAAGGCTTTGATCTGTTGGCGCAGCAATTTGGCCAAGCGGGTCTTTGCTCTCTTCGAGCTTTGCCCCTGTTCTAGGGCGGCGGCAATGCTTTTGAGAACAGCACCTTGGTCGGCGCTGTAGTCGATGGCGCTGACTGGCAGAATCTGGTGCCAGTCGACAAGGCCGTCCACCAGGCTGCTCTGGTTCAAAAGCGCTAGCTGCTGACCCTGGCTGTCGTTGGCCGGTGGCAACCAGATGGTTGGGGTGTCGAAGCGAGCAGCGTCGTAGATATTGCCCAGGCCCGGCGTCATCAGAGCATATTTTGCTTGTTGCAGAACAACTTGCATTTGCTCGCGGCTGAGGTTCTTGGCGCCGAGGTGAGCCAGAGCCGCCGAGATAGCGGAGTTGGCCGCGACCACGACCTTTTGGCCGGCCAGGGTGGGCAGCACTGCTTCGAGAATTTGGCGGGCATAAGTCAGCGCCTCATTGCCTGTCCACAACGGATTGCTCAGGCCGCCCAGGTTTACCAGAACCAGGTCTTTGGTGCTATCAGCCTTGCCGTTAGACTGATTGTCTGGCTGCTGGCCGACGATTGGCGCTACGGTTTGGCAGTTGGCAGCGGCGAATTCAGCCGATTTCAGCCGTTCTTCCACTCCGAAGAAGTTCTGGGCGATGTACAAGTCGACGTCCCGAACCACGGCTGGAATGGTCTTCCAGTACCAGGTGAGCGGGTCGTAGATACAGACAGTCAGGCCCTGCCCGAGTGCCTTTTCGGCCATGGCAAAGTCGAGGGCGGTGAGGAAGATGTCGTACTGAGCGAAGATTTCGTTCAGTGCCGTTTCTTCGAGCTGGCTGACATCATGAATGGCATCGTAGGCAAGCGGCCTCTGCAGATCGAGAGTGTGACCGGTGCCAGCGAAGCCGATGGTGCTGAAGTGCTTCCTCAGAAATGGGAAGCAGTCAGCAATGGCAGCGGTTGGCCCGAAGCCAAAAGCCTCGGCGTTGAGCAACAGCCGCGGCTTTGTCTGTTCAGTATTTTTCCTGGCCATAGATTAACCTTCCGAGTTTAGTTAGTTTTTCTGACCGGCGCAGGGCTGCTAACCGAGTCTGGTTGGTGAAACGAGGACGCTTGCTGGCGTGCATCAAGGCGTCGCGAACATTGCTGCCCAAGCCGCTCTCAAAGGCTTCCTGCCTTGCCTGGCAAGCACTCTCATCGCTCTGCCTTTGCGGGCCGAAGGCGATGTATGCGACTGTGCGCGTCTGTTCTGAGACGTTGCTGCTGTTGGCGTGGGTGGTGCGGCTGTCCCAAGAAATCAGATCACCAGCGCGCAGCGGGCAGAGCTGAGCCCCAGCGGTGAACTGGGCGGCGATGGTATGGCCGAGGTCGAGTTCCACGTACTCACCCTGGTTTTTGGCCATGGAGCCATAGACCGAGAAGCTGTCGCGGGAGCCGGGTACGCCGACGAAGGTGCCGCGCTCGGCTGGGCAATCGGCTAGCGCCAGAACACCCTGCACCGTGCGGAAGTCGGGGTGCACATTGGGATTTTGGTCCACGTGCAAGGGCAGGGCTTTGCCATCGGCAAGACCTGGAAGCTTGATGCCAAGCCGGTCGAAGGTCGTCCACAGGTCTGCCCGGCCCCAGATCAGAACATAGTGCAGGTAGACGCGCACGCTCTGGCGGATGGCTGCAAGGGCCTGGTCATGGTAGATTTCGAAAAATCCACGTGAGATGATCGGGACAGCGGCTGGATCGACTGGAATGTTGTCCCAGGTTGAAGGCTTGCTCAGGTCGCAGGTGCCGTCGCTGAGGGCCAGCAGAAGCTCATGCATACGCGCCACGACTTCCTGGCATTGGCTCTGGCTGACGACGTTGGCGCCGACGACAATGCCATAACGATTCCATGAATCGACGAACTCTTTCTCTTGGGTGAGAGGGTCGAAGCCGATGACATAACCGTCCTGGTCGAGGGGAAGACGTGGGGCTGAGGCGGGCTTTGCGGTTGTGGCTAACTGTCGGCCATACTGGGCGTAGCGAGCGACCACTTTGGGATGGGCGCAACGCTTTTGCAGTTTGGCAATGAGGCGGGTCAGCAGCAGATCGAGCGGTTCTTCGCCTTTGTCGATGCGCTGAACCAGGTTGCGTATTGATTGGTCAATGATCCACATGTTTTTTTCTCACAGAGTTGTCGACCGATGGAGCTCCATCGACCTTTGGTTAGGGTCAAGCTGTTGAGTGGCAGCTGGTAGACGTTGCCCTTTTAGCGTTCAGTGGCCGTGAAGATTGAGAGAGAGCATCTCTTCTTGTGGTTCTTGCAAGGGCCGTTGTGGTGCTGGGCGTAGGCGGTAAATAAATCTCAGAAAATTGAAAGGTGATGTACTCAAACTACTTGGCTCTTTGACATCAATACAAGATCTCAGTAGTAAAGAGTTGCAAAGAGTTGAGGTCGATATTATGGAGAGTTTAGATGCGGGGCCGTAGTAGTGAAGCTAGCGGAGTTTCATTGGGTGGGGAAAAGGTAGCGGTTTCTGCCTCAATGGCCATGGGTTTGGAGTCCAACTATATAAGACAATAGTAGTGATGAAAAAGGAAAACAGGAAAAGAGCGTTAGCTCCTTCCCTGTTTTCCAAAAAGAGAAGTTCTCTTTTTAGTGTCTCGACTGCTTGTTACAGCTTCGAGAATTTCTTACAGCTTCGAGTACTGGCGCAGCAACTGGCCCAGAGTGCGAACAGCCACACCGGTAGCACCAGCCGCATCGACACCATGGTCGTAGCGACGGAAGCTCGTGCCAGCCACGTCCATGTGCACCCAGACCGTGCCATCCTTGATGAACTCGCGCAGGAACCAGCCAGCCGAGATAGCACCAGGACCGGTACCGCTGTTGTTGAGGTCAGCCATGACGCCCTTGTTGCAGTCCCTGTACTCATCGAAGAGCGGCAGTTCGTGCATCGGTTCGCCGGCTTCCTTCGAGCACTTCAGCACTTCGCGAGTGAAGCGCTCGCTATTGCCCATCACGCCCGAAATCTTGTCACCAAGCGCGGTTTCGACATCACCGGTGAGGGTGGCCACGTCGATCACCTGGTTGGCACCGCTGACGGTCTGGATGTAGTGCAGAGCATCAGCCAGCGTCAGGCGACCTTCGGCATCGGTATGACCGATTTCGACAGTCAGACCAGCCATGGTCTTGAGGATGTCGCCCTGGCGCATTGACTTGGCGTCTGTCAGATTTTCGCTGGCGGCAATCACTGCCCGCACCGAAATCTGCGGCTTCAGCACTGAGAGAATCGACATCACCTGCAACACAGCGGCAGCACCACCCATGTCGTTCTTCATGTCGAGCATGCCGTCGTAGTCTTTGGCGTTGAGGCCACCGGTATCGAAGGTGATGCCTTTGCCAACCAGACCGATCACCTGCTTGGTCAGACCGATTTCAGGGTCGTAGCTCATGGCGATGAAAGCCGGCGGGTTTTCCGAACCTCGATTGACAGCCAGAAGGCCGCCCATCTTGAGCTTCTTGATGCCTTCGATGTCGAGCACTTGGCACTGCACCAGGCCGCCAGAATCTTTGGCCACAGCGCGAGCCATGGTGGCAATCTTCATGGGCGTCATGATGTTCGAAGGTTCGTTCACCATGTTGCGGGCGCGATTGGTGGCATCACCCAGCAAGCGGCCCATGAGGATGCCCTTCTTGGCCGCAGCGAGAGTGCCAGCGGTGCAGAGCATCTTCAGCGACTTGAGGTGCGTGCGCGGGGCTTCGTTCTGCCACTCACGCGTCTTGCGGTGGTTGGGCTCGTAGTCGGCCAGAACGGAATACTCCGTCACGACCTGGGCGAACTGCTCGACGGTGAACCCTTGCAGGTCAACGTCAATCAGCGGGAAGATCAGGCGCTCGGAGCCGGCCACATCACGAGCGGTGGTGAACGCTTCAGCCAGAGCTGCGCGCAGACCGTTAAGGGTGAGCTTAGAGCGCGCGCCCAGGCTGACCAGAATGATTTTGTCCAGACCGTCGGTGGTGAGATCGGTGTCGATCACCTTGGTTTGGATGAACTTGGCTTGAAAGCCGTCCTGCTTGATACGACGCTTGATCAGACCGCTGGTCAGATCGTCAGCGGCGAGAGCCTGGCCGGAAAGCTTTTCACCAGAGAATACAACGAGAAGGAGGTTGGCGCGTTCTCCAGCTTTGACCCGCGTAATTGCCGAGTCAAGACGGCTGGACGTTGCCGAAATGATGAGAGACATGTTTGTTTTCCTCAAGCGCTAGGCTTATGGGCTTTGCGCATGTTTGAGTTTATTGGTGAGTGAAACCAGCATCAGACGGTAAGCAGGCTGACCTGCTCCGTGATGTTGGCGTAACCGCTTTCCGAATCGCCGACGAAAGTGGCGCAGGGTGTTCCGTCTTGCATATCAGACTGGAGCAGGGCGTCGACCTTGCCGTAATTCAAGAGTTCGGTATCGAGAAAGTTGAGAATGTGAACCTCGAGGTCTTGCGTCCGGGCGAGCGGGGCAGTGACATAGAGGCTCGGTGGAACACCTCCGGAGAGGTCCATATCGTTGGTACGGGCGATGACGCTATCACCAGTGGTACCAGGTGCGATGCGTTCCACCATGATCCAGACGAAGCGAGAATAGGTTGGTGTGGTGGACACCAAACGCATTCTTGTCGAGCTGAGGTTACCGGTAATTGCACTAAGCATATCGGCAACCGCAGCGCGCACAAAAGATTGGGCGTTGCTGTAGGTTGTTGACATAAAAATCTCCATGCAAGCGTCACCTGCCTAACCGCGAAACGCAAGCGTTAGGTATGTGCACAAGCAATAGGGGTTGGGGCGGAATTCGAATATTGGGGGGGGTGAGAGAGACCTATTCGATTTATGAAAGTAGAAGATGTCTTGAATGTAGTGATGAGAGCTAAACAGGATCAACTTCCACGCTCTCTAATAACTCTTAAAAGCACTAAACATTGTTAACAGACCGCTTTACATGCTCGCGTCAGCTCGCGCAGGTAGATTGTCAAGAGTTAAGCTCTGCTTTAGTCTTGGGGTTTGAAGATGCTTGCAGAGTAAGTGTTTTGCTGCGCACTGACAACCTCTTTTGCGCTTCTCTTCTTGGTTCTCAAGCAATTCTCATAATCTGCTTTAGATACATGGCTTGACATCACTTGATATCAAATGGCCATGCATCATAGGTTCCATAGGCACACCCAAACTCTTTCCCTTGCTCCAAAAAATATCCATCTAAAAGCGCACTAGTTCAACTTCTATATCACTTCTCCTTCACTCACCCTGGTGTGCTGCTCAGACTTCGTCTTGGTGAAATCGAGAATATAAGCGCTTCTTGATGGATACACTGTTCGGAAAAACAAGAATTGAAACACTCATTTTCTTCGCGTGCTTTTTTTGCGCGGGCTATGAGTAACACCATTTGGAATTGCCTTGTTGGCTCCAAGTGGTGATTTCGATCTGGGAAATTATCCGCAAGCATTGCTTGCTTAAAAAAACAAAGGAGATCCAGATGAGTCGTTCGTTGAAGCGGACCCCCATCACCGGCATGACTGATGCTGATTCGGAAAAGAATGACAGACGTTTGGCCAACCGCAAGTTGCGGCGCAGCACTCGTCAAATTCTTTCCCTGTTCGGCGTCGATTGTGACACCACTTCCCTGCCCACCATTCGTCAAGTCAGCGATGTTGGCCTGTTCGGTAAAGGTGGCAAGCAGTGGCTCGAGGACCCCGACATAAAGGATCTTATGAAGTAGCGATTGTGAATAATCGGTGGTTAGTGTCCAAGTGAAATAGTCTTGCAGTACTAACTTTCGATTCTTCAGCAACCTTATTCAGGGGGGAGGGTAACAGGGCTCAGGCTCTGAATCTTCCCCCCGTTTCTCTTTTGGTGTTCCGCGCTCCAATGGTCTGATCCCATTTTGGTAGACAGTGGCCTGGGGAAAATTTGCTCTAGGCCACTTTCTTACCTTTAAGGGCAAATTCTGCGGGTGTTAGATATGCCAACGCGGAATGAAGCCGGTTTCTATTGTA